>ERZ1643246.1903-NODE-1903-length-21359-cov-5.535768_pt1 | contig 21359 bp, 21 predicted proteins | sample MGYA00579265_ERZ1643246 | MGnify/ENA primary metagenome ERZ1643246 (study PRJEB29033, sample SAMEA4952261) | chicken gut metagenome | biome: Broiler Chicken; feature: Gastrointestinal Tract; material: Caecum | place: Ireland | collected 2018 | study: Broiler...
GGACCGGCACAGGAGGTAAAGGAGATCCGGCTGGACCGGCCGTTTATCTGCATGATTGTGGAGATGGAAACCGGATCTCCGCTGTTTCTGGGAGTGATCCGGGATGTGGGAGAAGGCTGACGCCAGGAAGGGATCCGAAAACCGCCGGGGAGGCGGTAATATTCGGAGGGATTGTGCGTTTCAGAAACACACTCCTGTCATGTTGGAAGATCCCGGGGGTCAACAATCACTTTATCGCTTTTGAGCGGAAGCTGTTTATTGTTTCCGTCAGGGATGAGACGAAAGACAAGAAACTCCGCCATGGTATCTGTGGTATTTTCAATGGTGTGTATCGCGTTTCCCACCTGTATGATATCGTTTTTATGCGCGGCGAAAGATTTCCGGTTATGTTCTTCATACCAGCGGCAGGTGATTTCTCCGGATATGACAACCAGAACTTCTTCGATATACTGATGATAATGCCATTCCTGAACGGTATGCGGGCCAATCTGGTTGTAATGGATTTCATATTCCGGAAAAAGAAAATAGTCGGTATGGGTGCCATTGCTTTTATCGACGGAAATAGAGTCCTTTGGGGTGAAGATATTCAGTTTTCTGTTATTTGACATAAGAAGATCTCCTTTTTTAAGAATTGTTTCAGTGAGACGAAAGACAGGAGCCGTTGCGGAACAGATGAGGATTCCTCTGCTCTGCAGCGGCTCTGCGGCGCTTTGTCGGCTTACTTATTATTCAGCGTCCGCCCCTTCTTTCCCGGTCCCATTCCCGCAGGGCGGCTTTCACAGCCATTTTCACTACGAAATACCCTACGACAGCGGCAACTCCCACAGTGACGGCCAGCTGAATCAGCGCCGTGAAGATCAGATAAAGTGAAGATAAAATACTCATAAATCCCCCTCCTTTGACTGAAAAAATAATGGTATCATTGTTAAAAACAGAATAGCATACCTTCGGAAGAATGGCAATTCAGATCTTGTTTTCCATTGTTGGCAATCCGCGGATTTTATGCTATAATAGCGACAGTTTTGTCCAAAACGGACCGATGAAAGGAGGATGGGACATGGACTTGAAACTGGTGGCTATTGATCTGGACGGCACGCTTCTGAAAGAAGACTGTACCATTTCTGACAGGAATCGGAAGGCTGTCTGCAGGGCCATGGAGCTGGGCTGTCTGGTGGTGCCATCCACCGGGCGGGGCTATCGGAATTCCCGGTTTGTGCTGAAAGAATTTCCGGTGATGCCTTATTATATCAATGCCAACGGAACCACGGTGACCCGGGGAGAACCGGAGGAGGTTCTCCTTTCCAGGACCATTCCTCTGGAGACCGGTCGGGCGATCTATCGGATTGCCAGGGAATATCCGTCGTTTGTTGAACTGTAGCACGGACTGGACGCCTATGATTCCAGGGAAGGGTGCGACAATCTGTATAAAAGCGGCGTGATGGAAGCATACTGCCGTCAGCTGCTGAAAACAAATATCCATCTGGAGCATCTGGATGATTTTGTGCTGAAGGAGGAGCATCTCATCAGCAAATTCCATATTGTCTGTGTGGAGAAAAAGGACAAGGAGGAACTGCTAAAACGGCTGGGAGCGCTTCCCGGCGTGTTTCCCATTTCCACGGCGTCTCACAACATTGAGATCGCCGATACCCGCTGGAGCAAGAAGGACGGGCTGGCCTGGCTGTGCGGACAGCTGGGGATCGGGGCCGGCCAGGTGCTGGCCATCGGAGACAGTGAGAATGATTATGAGCAGATTCGCTGGGCCGGAGTGGGCGTGGCGGTGAAAAACGCATATCCACGGGTGCTTGCCGTGGCGGACGCGGTGGTGGGTTCCAATGAGGAGGACGGGGTCGCCCAGGCGCTGGAGCGGTTCCTGAATCTGTAGGATTGGTATTTGTAGAAAGGATCGTTGAAATATGGCAAAGAAAAACACGTATGATGCCAGCAGTATTTCCGTTCTGGAAGGGCTGGAGGCGGTGCGGAAGCGCCCGGGAATGTACATCGGAAGCGTATCCAGAAAGGGGCTGAATCACCTGATCTACGAGATCGTGGACAATGCGGTGGACGAGCATCTGGCAGGCTTCTGTGATCGGATCCAGGTCATTCTGGAGAAGGACGGTTCCTGTACGGTGACGGACAATGGCCGGGGAATACCGGTGGGAATGCATGAAAAGGGTATGTCCGCGGAGCGGCTGGTGTTCACCACTCTCCACGCGGGAGGAAAGTTTGACGATTCCGCCTATAAGACCAGCGGCGGTCTGCACGGAGTGGGTTCCTCTGTGGTCAACGCGCTGTCCACCTGGCTGGACGTGAAGGTGAGCCGGGAGGGATATATTCACCATGACCGTTATGAGCGGGGCGTGCCGGTGATCGAACTGCAGGACGGGCTTCTGCCCACCATCGGACGGACCAGGGAGACGGGAACCAGCATTTCCTTTCTGCCGGATCCGGAGATCTTTGAGAAGACCCGGTTTGCCGAGGCGGAGGTGAAAAGCCGTCTTCATGAGACGGCCTACCTGAATCCGAAACTGACCATCCACTATGAGGACCGGCGGCAGGAGGAACCGGAGATCATTGATTACCATGAGCCGGAGGGGATTGTGGGATTTGTCCGGGATCTGAATAAGAAAAAGGAAGTGCTCCATGAGCCGGTGTATTTTTCCGGGGAGTGTGAGGGGATTTCGGTGGAGTGTGTGTTCCAGTATGTGAATGAATTTCATGAAAACGTGCTGGGCTTCTGCAACAATATTTACAATGCGGAGGGCGGCACTCATCTCACCGGTTTTAAGACCACCTTTACCACGGTGATGAACAATTATGCCCGGGAACTGGGAATCCTGAAGGAAAAGGATGACAATTTCACCGGCGCGGACATCCGCAACGGCATGACGGCGGTGATTTCCATCAAGCATCCGGATCCCCGGTTTGAGGGACAGACCAAGACGAAGCTGGACAATCCCGATGCGGCCAGGGCCGCCGGAAAGGTGACGGGGGAGGAGATCGTCCTCTATTTCGACCGTCATCTGGAGGTGCTGAAAAACGTCCTCTCCTGCGCGGAGCGCTCGGCCAAAATCCGGAAAACCGAGGAAAAGGCCAAGACCAACATGCTGACGAAGCAGAAATATTCCTTTGACGCCAACGGCAAGCTGGCCAACTGCGAGAAGCGGGATCCCTCCGCCTGTGAAATCTTTATCGTGGAGGGAGATTCCGCCGGCGGCTCCGCCAAGACGGCCAGGGACCGGAGCTTCCAGGCCATTCTTCCCATCCGGGGCAAGATCCTCAATGTGGAGAAAGCGACCATCGACAAGGTGCTGGCCAACGCGGAGATCAAGGCCATGATCAACGCCTTCGGCTGCGGATTTTCCGAGGGCTACGGAAATGATTTCGATATCACCAAACTGCGATACGACAAGATCATCATCATGGCGGATGCGGACGTGGACGGCGCGCATATTTCCACCCTGCTTCTGACTCTTTTCTACCGGTTTATGCCGGAACTGATCTACGAAGGGCATGTGTATATCGCCATGCCGCCCCTCTATAAAGCGATTCCGGCCAGGGGGAAAGAAGAGTATCTGTACGACGACAAGGCGCTGGAGCGTTACCGGAAGACCCATAAAGGCGCGTTCACCCTGCAGCGGTACAAGGGCCTGGGAGAAATGGACGCCCAGCAGCTGTGGGAGACTACCCTGGATCCCAAAACCCGTTATCTGAAACGGGTGGAGATCGAGGATGCCCGAATGGCTTCTGATGTGACGGAGGTGCTGATGGGGACGGAGGTTCCGCCCCGGAAGGCGTTCATTTATCAGCATGCCCAGGACGCCCAGCTGGACGTGTAGGTGCTGTCTGACCCGGGACGGGAAAGGCGGGGCGGCCCGAAAGCCGCCAGGACTGGCAGGAGGGCCTTTTGACAAGGAACGGAGGAATTTATGGAAGAACAGATTATCCAGACCGATTATGCGGAGGTCATGCAGAAATCCTATATTGATTACGCCATGAGCGTCATCATTTCCAGGGCGCTTCCCGATGTGCGGGACGGACTGAAACCGGTGCAGCGAAGAACCCTGTACGATATGTACGAGCTGGGCATCCGCTGGGACCGGCCATTCAGAAAAAGCGCCCGTATCGTGGGAGATACCATGGGTAAATACCACCCCCACGGGGACAGTTCCATCTATGAAGCGCTGGTGGTGATGGCCCAGGATTTCAAAAAAGGGCAGGCGCTGGTGGAAGGACACGGAAACTTCGGCTCCATCGAGGGAGACGGGGCGGCTGCCATGCGTTATACGGAGGCCAGACTGCAGAAAATCACCCAGGAGGTGTTTCTGGGAGATCTGGACAAGAATGTGGTGGACTTTGTCCCCAACTTTGATGAGACGGAGAAGGAGCCGGTGGTTCTTCCGGTGCGGATTCCCAATCTGCTGTTGAACGGCGCCGACGGTATCGCCGTGGGTATGGCCACCAACATCCCGCCCCACAATCTGGGAGAGATCGTGGATGCGGTGAAGGCTTATATGAAAAACAACGACATCACCGTGAAAGGCCTGATGCGGTACCTGAAGGGACCGGACTTCCCCACCGGAGGAATCATCACCAACAAAGACGATCTTCTGAATATCTATGAGACCGGTACCGGAAAGCTCCGGATCCGGGGAAAGGTGGAAGTGGAGAAAGGGAAAGGCGGCCGCCTGTTCCTGGTGATCACGGAGATCCCCTACACTATGGTGGGGGCCAATATCGGAAAATTCCTCAACGACGTGGCTTCTCTGGTGGAAACCAGAAAGACCACGGATATCGTGGATATCTCCAACCAGTCCTCCAAGGAAGGAATCCGCATTGTGCTGGAGCTGAAGCGGGGAGCGGATGTGGAACAGCTGAAAAATCTGCTGTACAAAAAAACCCGTCTGGAAGATACCTTTGGCGTCAATATTCTGGCGGTGGCCGACGGACGGCCGGAAACCCTGAGTCTGAAGCAGGTGATTGAGCACCATGTGGATTTCCAGTTTGAAATCTGCACCAGAAAGTACCAGACGCTTCTGGGCAAGGAGCTGGAGAAAAAAGAGGTGCAGGAGGGACTGATCAAGGCCTGCGACGTCATCGATCTGATCATCGAGATTCTCCGGGGAAGCAAAAGTCAGAAGCAGGTGAAGGACTGCCTGACCATGGGAATCACCGAGGGCATCCGGTTCAGGTCCAAAGCCAGCGAGCGGGCGGCGAAAAAACTGCAGTTTACCCAGCGGCAGGCCGACGCGATTCTGGAGATGCGTCTGTACCGGCTGATCGGGCTGGAGATCGACGCTCTGATGAAGGAGCATGAGACGACGCTGAAGAATATCGCTTTCTATCAGGAGGTACTGAACAATTACGATTCCATGGCGGAGGTGATCATCCGGGATCTGGACCGGATCAAGAAAGAGTACGGAAGAAAGCGCCGGACGGTCATTGAAAACGCGGAGGCGGTGGTCTGGGAAGAGAAAAAGGTGGAAGAAACCGAGCTGTATTTCCTGATGGACCGGTTCGGATATGCCAAAACCATCGACAAATCCACCTATGAGAGAAACCGGGAAGCGGCGGACAGCGAATTCCGGTACGTGTTCTCCTGCATGAACACCGACAAGATCTGTATTTTCACCGATACAGGACAGATGCATACGGTGAAGGTGCTGGACATTCCCTTTGGAAAATTCCGGGACAAGGGAACGCCCATCGACAATCTCAGCAATTACAGCAGCGCCAAAGAGCAGATGATCTATGTGGGAAGTATGGAGATGGTGAAAAATTCCCAGATGCTGTTCGTCACCCGGTCCGGTATGGTAAAACGGGTGGAGGGCAGTGAGTTCGATGTGGTGAAACGCACCATCGCTTCCACCAAACTGGCGGAAGGAGACGCCCTGATTCTTGCGGAGCCCTGTGACGCGCCGGATTCGCTGGTGCTGCAGAGCAGGGACGGCTATTTCCTGAAATTTGCCAGGGAAGAGGTGCCGGTGCAGAAGAAGGCGGCCATGGGTGTGCGGGGGATGAAGCTGTCCGGACAGGACAGTCTGGAACACGCGTATCTGCTGGAAGCCAGAATGGACTACAGTATTACTTATAAGGAGAAAACCATTGTGCTCAACAGCAAGATCCGGATGGGAAAACGGGATACGAAGGGAACGAAGATCCGGGTGTAGTGAAAAGGAGGAGAAGCGGCGATGGCAAAGATGATTACGGTGGACGCCAGAGGCGATCAGTGTCCGATCCCTGTGGTGAAAGCAAAAAAGGCGCTGGGGCAGCTGCCGGAGGGCGGCCTGGTGCGGGTGCTGGTGGACAATGAGATCGCGGTACAGAACCTGACCAAGCTGGGACGCCACCAGTCCATGGAGGTACATTCCCAAAAACTGGGGGAAAAAGAATTTGAGGTGGTGCTCGCTTCGGATGAGGCCATGATTCCCCAGAGTGAGCCGGAAGAGACAGCCTGCATTCCGGATGCCAGAGGAAATACGGTGGTGGCCGTGGGAAGCGCGGTGATGGGAAATGGAGACGATCAGCTGGGCGCGGTGCTGATGAAGGGATTTCTCTATGCCGTCTCTCAGATGGATCAGCTGCCGGACGCAATCCTGTTTTATAATGGCGGGGCCATGCTCACCACGGAGGGCTCCCAGTCTCTGGAGGATCTGAAAAACCTGGAGGCCATGGGGGTGAAGATCCGCACCTGCGGCACCTGTCTGGATTTTTATCAGTTAAAGGACAAACTGCAGGTGGGAGAAGTCACCAATATGTATGAGATTGTGGAGACCCTGGCGGCGGCAGGCAAGGTGATCCGTCCATGATTTATCTGGACAATGCGGCCACTACCCTGAAAAAGCCGGAATCCGTGATCCGGGCGGTGACGGAGGCCATGGGCGCCCTGGGAAATGTTTCCCGGGGCGTTCACGGAGCGTCCCTGGCGGCGGCGCGGGTGGTGTATCAGGCCAGAGAAGCGGCGGCCCGCATGTTCGGGTGCCCCGGGCCGGAGCGGGTGGCCTTCACCTGCAATGTGACGGAGGCTCTGAACGTGGCCATCGAGGGAATCTTTGCCCCGATGCTGGAGAAGGGAGAGCCGGTGCATCTGGTTTCCACGGATCTGGAGCACAACTCGGTTCTGCGTCCCCTGTACCGGCTTGAGGAGCGGGGGGCTGCCCTTTCCTTTGCGGCGGCGGACGAAAAAGGAAGGATTTCCTATGAGAAACTGGAGAGTCTGATCGGACCGGACACCCGGGGAATCGTCTGCACCCACGCCTCCAATCTGACGGGAAATCTGCTGGATCTGGTGAAAATCGGGGAAATTGCCCGCAGGCACGGGCTGTGTCTGATTGTGGACGCCGCCCAGACGGCGGGGGTATTTCCCATTGATATGGTGAAAATGGGAATCGATGTGCTGTGCTTCACCGGCCATAAAAGTCTGATGGGCCCCCAGGGAACCGGCGGTCTGTGCGTGGGAGAAGGGGTGACCATCCGGCCTTTGAAGGTGGGCGGAAGCGGCGTCCATTCCTATGACCGGCGCCAGCCGGACAGTCTGCCGGCGGCGCTGGAGGCGGGGACGGTGAACGCTCATGGGATTGCCGGGCTTCTGGCCGGGTTTTCCTGGATTGAGGAAACCGGGATGGAGAAGATCCGGAAAAGGGAAATGGAGCTGGCCATCGGGTTTTATGAAGGGCTCCGACGGATCCCGGGCATAACCGTGTACGGAGACTGGGAGACCTTGCCGCGGGCGCCCATCGTCACCGTGAATCTGGAGCAGATGGACGCGGGGGAGCTGGCGGATCTTCTGTGGACGGATTATGAAATCGCCGTCCGGGCCGGCGCCCACTGTGCGCCCCGGATGCACCGGGCGCTGGGAACAGACAGAAGCGGGGCGGTCCGGTTCAGCTTTTCCGTATTCAACACGGAAGAGGAGGCCGCCGCGGCCGTCCGGGCGCTTCGGGAGATTGCCGGGCAGAGGTGAATCTGAAAGTGAGGAAAAATGCCGTGCGGGAGAAAACATGGAAACTGGTTGTGACGTTTCAAAATACGGCGGGCGCGTTGGCAATGGAAAGCTTCTGTATGGAACGGCAGCTGCCGGGCCGGCTGATTCCGGTACCGCGGCAGATTTCGGCCGGCTGCGGCATGGCCTGGTGCGTGGCCTGGGAGGAAAGAGAACTTCTCGGGGAAGCGCTGTCCCGATTTGCCGGACAGGTGCAGGAGCAGCACCGGCTGTGGCTGTAGGAAATGGCCGGACGGTGCGATGCCCGGCGAAAGGGAAAGCGGAAAGAATAAGCGGACAGAAACGGCAGACAGGAGGTTGACGGATGAATCAGACGACAGTGATTGTACGGGGCGGAGGCGATCTGGCCACGGGAACCATTTACCGGCTTTTCCGGTGCGGTTATCCGGTACTGGTGCTGGAGACAGCCGACCCTTCGGCCATCCGGCGGGAAGCGGCTTTCTGTGAGGCGGTCCATCTGGGGGAAAAGACGGTGGAGGGTCTTGTCTGCGAGCGGATCCGGGATGCAAAGGACTGCAGCGGGGTCTGGAAACGGGGAAGGATTCCTCTTCTGGTGGACGAAGAAGCCCGGGCGGTGGAAACTCTGAAACCGCAGGTGGTGGTGGACGCGATCCTGGCGAAAAAGAATCTGGGAACCCGCAGGGATATGGCTCCGCTGACGGTGGGACTGGGCCCCGGTTTTGCGGCAGGCCGGGATGTGGACTGTGTCATCGAGACCATGCGGGGGCATCGGCTGGGCCGGATAATTCTGGAAGGGGAAGCCCTTCCCAATACCGGCGTGCCCGGAATTATCGGGGGCTACGGAAAGGAACGGGTGATCCACGCGCCTGCCTCCGGTATCATCCGCAATGAGGCTTCCATCGGCGACTGGGTGGAGCAGGGCCGGGAGATTGCCCGAATCGGGCAGACGCCGGTTACTGCCTCCATCACCGGTGTGCTCCGGGGAATCATCCGGGACGGGTATCCGGTGAAAAAGGGACTGAAGATTGCGGATATTGATCCCCGAAAGGGAGAGCGGGAAAACTGCTTTACCATTTCAGATAAGGCCCGCTGTATTGCCGGAGGCGTGCTGGAGGCTATCGTCTCCTGGGAAAACGGAACATGGAGGCCGCAAAAATGAGATACTGGAAAACAGACGGAGGACAGGGCGAACGGGTACTGGATCTGTTTCCTGAGCTGACGGAGGGCCGTCATGTGGTGAGTGTGACAGGAGCGGGAGGAAAGACCAGTCTGATCTGGCGGCTGACGGCGGAACTTGTACAGCGTGGCCGGCGGGTGATCGTCACCACCACCACGCATATGGCCCGGGAAGAAGGGAGAGTCTGGGCGGAGGCCCTGGCGGAGAACGGCAGACTTTCCTCCGGAGCTCTGGGACAGATCGCCGGGCTTCTGGAAAAAAAACAGTATGTATTCACCGGCAGATCCCAGGGGGAAAAGATCGCCTGTCCGCTGCCTTCCGATGGGGAGTGCCGCTGGGTGGAGCAGCTTTCCTCTCTGGCGGACGTGGTACTGGTGGAGGCGGACGGATCCCGCCGGCATCCGGTGAAGGTTCCGGCCCCATGGGAACCGGTGATCCCTCCCTGCACCACCCTGGTGGCGGCGGTGGCCGGTCTCTCCTGTCTGGGATATCCCGCCGCCCGGTGCTGCCACCGCCCGGAACTTTGGAGGCAGGGGCCCGGAACAATCCAGGCAAAAGATCTGGCGGCACTGGCCCGGGATGCCTGCGGCATGAGAAAAGGTGTAAAGCCCGGCATGGAATACCGGGTGATTTTCAATCAGGCAGACAAAGAGCAGGAGATGGAGGCCGGTCTTGCGGCTGCCCGTCTGCTGGACAAAGAAGGCATCGGAGCTGCTGCCGTCCGGCTCAGGGACCGGCTGGGGGCAGTGCTTCTGGCGGCCGGAAAAAGCAGCCGGTTCGGGGAGAACAAGCTTCTGTATCCGGTGGAACAGACGCCCATGGCCGGGCGGGCCCTGCATCTGCTGTCCCGGCTTTTGGTGTGGAAACGCGTAGTGGTGACGGGCTATGAGGAGGTGGCGTCGCTGGCGGAGGCGTACGGGATTTCTTCGGTATTTAATCCGCATCCGGAGCAGGGAATTTCCAGAAGTCTTCAGCTGGGGATGCGCGCGCTTTCCGGGGCGGACGGCTGGCTTTTTCTGGTGGCGGATCAGCCCTGGCTGAAAGCGGAAAGTGTCAACCGGCTGATCGACCGGTGGCAGGAGGACCCCAGACATCTGGCAGCCTTATGCAGCGGAGATCAGATCGGCAACCCGGTGATCTTTTCCGCGGCGTATGCCCCGGAACTGCTGTCCCTGGCCGGAGATAAAGGCGGAAAGAAAATTTTCCTGAATCATCCGGAGGACGCCGTTTTGGTGGAAACGGAGGCCCGTCAGCTGGAGGATATGGACGTAAAAGTTGGAAAAAACCGGGAAAACACGGAGAAAAACCTGCTTTAAGGCTTGCATTTTCCTGTACAGAGTGATATGATGACTAAGGTATATATGTAACTGGTTAATAAGAGTGGACGCGAGTCCACTCTTATTTTACGCGAAGACACAATGTGTACGCGGGAATACTGGGAGAGGGCGGTGAGGGTGTGAGCAGAAAGGAGATATACGAGCAGAAAGCGGAAGCCCTGGCGCAGCCCATTGTGGATGCGTGCGGATTCGAGCTGGTGGACGTGGAGTATGTGAAGGAAGCGGGTACCTGGTATCTGCGGCTGTATATCGATAAGGAAGGCGGTATCACCATCAATGACTGTGAGGAGGTAAGTCGCCTGTTCGGCGATAAGCTGGATGAGGAGGATTTTATCGAGGACGCCTATGTGATGGAGGTCAGTTCTCCGGGGCTGGACAGACCGCTGAAAAAAGAGAAGGACTATGTAAGAAGCATGGGGAAAAAGGTGGAGATCAGAACCTACCGTCCTGTGGAAAAGCAGAAAGAGTTCTGCGGTATTCTCAGCGCATATGATGATAACAGTGTGACGATTACACTGGAAGACGGGCAGACCATGGTATTCCAGAGGGCGGATATCGCTCTGATTCGTCTCGCTTTTGAGTTTTAAGGAGGAATAAGAAAAAATGAACACAGAGTTACTGGAGGCATTGAATATTCTGGAGAAGGAAAAGAACATCAGCAAGGAAGTTCTGCTGGAGGCCATCGAGCAGTCCCTGATCCAGGCCTGTAAAAACCATTTCGGTAAGGCTGACAATGTGAAGGTGAACATTAACCCGGAGACCTGCGATTTCGGCGTATACGCGGAAAAAACGGTGGTGGAGACGGTGGAGGATCCCGTGATGGAGATCAGTCTGGCCAACGCGAAAATGATCGACTCCAAGTATGAGCTGGGCGATGTGGTAAATGTGGAGATCCATTCCAGAGAGTTCGGAAGAATCGCCACCCAGAACGCCAAAAATGTGATTCTCCAGAAGATCCGCGAGGAGGAGCGGAAAGTTCTGTATGATGTATATTACAAGAAAGAGAAGGATATTGTCACCGGTGTGGTGCAGCGTTATCTGGGAAGAAATGTCAGCATCAACTTGGGAAAAGTGGATGCCATCCTCAACGAAAACGAGCAGGTGAAGGGAGAGGTATTCCGTCCCACAGAGCGGATCAAGGTTTATGTGCTGGAAGTGAAGGATACTCCGAAAGGTCCCAAGATCCTGGTATCCAGAACCCATCCGGAACTGGTGAAGCGGCTGTTTGAGGCGGAGGTTACCGAGGTGCGGGACGGCATTGTGGAGATCAAGAGCATTTCCAGAGAAGCCGGTTCCAGAACGAAGATCGCCGTCTGGTCCAACGATCCGGATGTGGACGCGGTGGGAGCCTGCGTGGGAATGAACGGCGCCCGGGTAAACGCGGTGGTTTCCGAACTGCGGGGAGAGAAGATCGATATCATCAACTGGGATGACAATCCGGCGCTGCTGATCGAGAATGCCTTAAGCCCGGCCAAGGTGGTTTCCGTTCTGGCGGATCCCGACGAAAAGACCGCCCTGGTGATCGTGCCGGATTATCAGCTGTCCCTGGCCATCGGCAAGGAAGGACAGAACGCCCGCCTGGCGGCCCGTCTGACCGGATACAAGATTGATATCAAGAGCGAGACGCAGGCCAGAGAAGCCGGCGATTTCGAGTATTATCAGGATGAAGAAGGCTATGACGATGAACCCTACGGGGAGGAATCCTACGAGGACGAAGACTATGAGGGCCGGGAAGCGGAGGAGATTGCTCCTGCAGAGGATATGCCGCAGGAGGATGCCGCTTTGGATTCCGAGGACGAGAAGTAAACGGCAGGACAGAATATGGGCAGTGTAAAAAAAGTACCGCTGCGCAAATGCATCGGCTGCGGCGAGATGAAGAATAAAAAAGAAATGATGCGGGTGATCCGGACACCGGAAAACCAGGTGACGCTGGATGTCACCGGAAAGAAAAACGGGCGGGGCGCCTATCTGTGCTTTTCCAGGGACTGTCTGGCAAAGGCCATGAAAAATCGTGGCCTGGAGCGGTCACTGAAGATTGCGGTGGACCGGGAAGTATTTGAAAGCCTTGAAAGGGAGCTGGATGCCATTGAATCAAAATCATAAAGTGCTGTCACTGATCGGCCTTTCCATGAAAGCCGGGAAGCTGGAAAGCGGCGGATTTTCCACAGAAAAGGCGGTGAAAAGCGGAAACGCCCGCCTGGTGATTATTTCCCGGGAGGCATCGGGAAATACCAGAAAAAAGTTCGCCGATATGTGCGCATACCGGAAGATTCCCTGTTATGTGTTCGGAGATAAGGAAGAACTGGGGCACGCCATGGGAAAAGAATTCCGGGCGACTCTGGCAATTACGGATGAGAACCTTGCGGCGGCGCTTGAAGCGCAGCTGGGCCTGTTAAAGCAGCCATTGGCGTGAAGACAGAAAGGTTGGTGGTAGCATGTCGAAGCTGAGGATCTATGAGATCGCACAGGAACTGCATAAAACGAATAAAGAGGTATTAGATTATTTGAAGGAGAAAAACATCGAAGTAAAAAGTCATATGAGTACATTAGAAGAAAAAGATGAAAAAATGGTAAGGGAAGCATTTGCTTCCAAAAAGGAGGAGAACGCCGCGGCCAGACCGTCGGAGCGTCCCAAGAAAAAATCAAATCTGATCCAGGTATTCCGTCCTCAGAATGCCATGACCCAGGAGGGCAAAAATTTCCGCCGTCCGCAGAAAGGACAGCGCCCCGCGCAGGGGCAGGGACGGCCGCAGTCAGCCGCTAAAGGAGAGGCTGCCTCAGGAAAAAATCAGGAGGGAGCCGCGCCTGAGGTGAAAGCGCAGAATTCCCAGACCAGAAGACCCCAGGGCGGTCAGAACGAGAGAAATCAGGGAGGCGCGCAGCAGCGCCAGAACCGTCCGGAGGGAAATCGCCGGTTTGGCGACAGACAGGGCCAGGAGAACCGCAGAAATGATTCCCAGAGAAGAGCGGACGGAGACAGAAATCAGAACGGCCGCAGAGGCGATCAGAACCGTTCCGGAGGACAGCGCCAGGGCCGTCCCGACGGAAACCGCCGTTTCGGCGACAGAAACGGGGAAGGCCGTCGGTTTGATTCCGACAAGGGCGGCATGAACCGCGACGGACGGGACAGAGACGGAAGAGAGAGAGACAGCAGGAGAACCTCCGACAGAAGAGACAATCGTTCTTCCTCCATGGAAACCATGGATCTGGGACTGAAGAAACCGGCCAGAGACGGAAGAAGCCGTGAGAAGGATAAAGAAAAAGAACGGGAGCGCGAGGAGAAGAAGACGCAGGACAGAAGAGGAGGACAGGGCGGAAATCGTCCCAATCAGGGCCGCCGTCCCAACCAGAGACTGCCGAAAGCGCTGCAGAAGCCGGCACGTCCCCAGCCCAAGGAAGAGAAGAAGGAAGAGATCAAGGAGATCATGCTTCCTGAGAAGATGACCATCCGGGAACTGGCGGAGAAGATGAAGATGCAGCCGTCCGTGATCATCAAGAAGCTGTTCATGCAGGGTGTGATGGCCACGGTGAACCAGGAGATTGACTTTGAGAAAGCCCAGGAAATCGCCCTGGAGTTCAATATCATCGCGGAGCAGGAGGAAAAGGTGGATGTGATCGCCGAACTCCTGAAGGAAGAGGAAGAGGATCCCTCCACCCTGGTACCCAGACCGCCGGTGGTCTGTGTCATGGGCCATGTAGACCATGGAAAAACCTCTCTGCTGGATGCTATCCGCAAGACCAATGTGACAGACAAGGAAGCAGGCGGCATTACCCAGCATATCGGCGCTTATGTGGTTTCCATCAAAGGCCAGAAAATTACCTTCCTGGATACCCCGGGCCATGAGGCGTTTACCGCCATGCGTATGCGGGGAGCCAACGCCACGGATATCGCGGTGCTGGTGGTGGCCGCGGACGACGGCGTAATGCCCCAGACCGTGGAGGCGATCAACCATGCCAAGGCCGCCAATGTGGAAATCATTGTGGCCATCAACAAGATCGATAAGCCCGGCGCCAACATTGACCGGGTGAAACAGGAACTGTCCGAGTACGAACTGATCCCCGAGGACTGGGGCGGAAGCACGGTATTTGTTCCCGTATCCGCGAAAACCCATGAAGGTATCGGAGATCTTCTGGAGATGATTCTGCTGACCGCGGAGGTGGCAGAACTGAAAGCGAACCCCAACCGCCGGGCGAGAGGTCTGGTAATCGAGGCACAGCTGGACAAAGGAAAAGGACCGGTGGCCACGATCCTGATCCAGAAGGGTACTCTGCATGTGGGCGATTTCATCGCCGCGGGAGCATCCTCCGGAAAGGTAAGGGCCATGATGGATGATAAGGGACGCCGGGTGAAAGAGGCAGGACCTTCCACACCCGTGGAGATCCTGGGACTTTCCGACGTACCCAACGCAGGTGAGATTCTGGTGGCAACGGAAAACGACAAGGAAGCGAAGCATTTTGCGGCTACCTTTATTTCCGAGAACAAGAACCGTCTGCTGGAGGAGACAAAGACCAAGATGTCCCTGGACGATCTGTTCAATCAGATCCAGGAGGGCAATCTGAAGGAACTGAATATCGTGGTAAAAGCGGATGTACAGGGTTCTGTGGAAGCGGTAAAGCAGAGTCTTGTGAAGCTGTCCAACGAAGAAGTGGTGGTGAAGATTATCCACGGAGGCGTGGGCGCCATCAACGAGTCGGACGTAACGCTGGCTTCCGCATCCAACGCCATCATCATCGGCTTCAACGTGCGGCCTGACGCCACGGCAAAGGCCATCGCCGAACAGGAGGGCGTGGATCTGCGGCTGTACCGGGTAATCTACCAGGCTATTGAGGATGTGGAGGCTGCCATGAAGGGCATGCTGGATCCGGTATTTGAGGAGAAGGTCATCGGACACGCGGAAGTGCGTCAGACCTTTAAAGCTTCCGGTGTGGGAACCATTGCCGGATGCTACGTTCTGGATGGCGTATTCCAGAGAGGCTGTTCCGCCCGCATCACCAGAGAGGGCGCGCAGATCTTTGACGGACCGCTGGCTTCCCTGAAGCGTTTCAAGGACGATGTGAAGGAAGTGAAAGCCGGCTACGAGTGTGGTCTGGTATTCGAGGGCTTCAATGACATCCAGGAGCTGGATCAGGTGGAGGCTTATACCATGGTGGAGGTCCCCAGATAAGCGGAAGGAAATAGAAATGAGAAAAAACAGCATTAAGAATACAAGAATCAACGGTGAGGTTTTAAAAGAGCTTAGCCTGATTATCCGGGAGGAAATCAAGGATCCCAGGATCCATATGATGACATCCGTGACAGCAGTGGAGGTGGCTCCGGACCTGAAAACCTGCAAGGCCTATATCAGCGTTCTTGGAGATGACAGGGAAAAGAGCGATACCATTGCCGGGCTGCGCAGCGCCGAGGGATATATTCGAAGGCTGCTGGCAAAAAGACTGAATCTCAGGAATACTCCGGAGATTCAGTTCCGCCTGGATGAATCCATCGAATACGGGATTCATATGTCAAAGGTGATCCGGGAAGTAAATCAGGAAATCTCGGAAAGCGAGGGGGAAGATGAATAACATCGCATCCATACTTGAGGGTGTCAGAAGCGTAGCCATTGCCGGACATACCCGTCCGGACGGTGACTGCGTGGGTTCCTGCATGGGTATGTACCTGTATCTGAAGGAAAATTATCCGCAGATTCAGGCAGACGTTTATCTGGAGGAACCCAGAGATGTATTTTCTTATATCGAGGATATCGGCCGCGCGAAAAGCAGCTGGCCGGAGGGAAAAATTTACGATCTGTTTCTGCTGTTTGACGTAAGCAGCAGGGACAGGATCGGTGTGGCGGCAGAAGGACTGGAATCAGCGAAAAATACGGTCTGCATCGATCATCATGTGACCAACAGCGGCATTGCCCGCATCAATCATATCTGTCCGGACGCCAGTTCCACCTGCGAGGTGCTCTATGAGCTTCTGGAGGATGAACGGATCGGGAAATCCTGCGCGGAGGCCATTTATACGGGCATTATTCACGATACCGGCGTCTTCCAGTACAGCTGTACCGGAGAGCGGACCATGCAGATCGGCGGCCGGCTGATGGCAAAGGGAATTCCTTTTGATCAGATTATTCAGGATTCTTTTTATACGAAAACGTATGTGCAGAATCAGATCCTGGGAAGGACCATCATGGAGAGCATTATGCTGCTGGACGGCCAGTGCATTGTGGGATATTTAAAACAGAAAGATCTGAAGTTTTACGGTGTGGCGCCTGCGGATCTGGACGGCATTGTCAATCAGCTGCGGATTACCCGGGGGGTGGAGGTGGCGATTTTCCTCTACGAGACGGGTGTGCAGGAGTACAAGGTCAGCATGCGTTCCAACGGCAAGGTGGATGTGGCTGCCATCGCTCTGTTCTTCGGGGGCGGCGGCCATACGAGAGCGGCCGGCTGTACCATGCAGGGGTCCGTGCACGATGTGATCAACGCGCTGACGGAACCCATTGAGAAACAGCTGCAGGGGTGAGAAGATGGAGTATAACGGGATAATCAATATCTATAAAGAAGCGGGATATACCTCGCATGATGTGGTGGCGAAGCTGCGGGGCATGCTTCATCAGAAGAAAATCGGCCATACCGGCACGCTGGATCCGGATGCGGAAGGCGTGCTTCCGGTATGCCTGGGAAAAGCCACGAAACTGTGCGGGATGCTTTCGGATCACGAAAAAGAGTATGAGGCAGTGCTGCTGCTGGGAAAAGATACCGATACACAGGATGCGGGAGGCCGGGTGCTGGAAGAAAAACCGGTGGAAGTAACCGGAGAGGAGATACGCCGGTGTGCGGCTTCCTTTGAGGGAGAACAGCTTCAGATCCCGCCCATGTATTCTGCCCGCAGGGTAAATGGCAGACGCCTCTATGAGCTGGCCAGAGAGGGCCAGGTGGTGGAACGGAAACCGGGGAAGGTACACTTCTACCAGGTGGAGGTTCTGTCCGTGGAACTTCCGCGGGTGAGACTCCATGTCCGCTGCTCCGCAGGCACCTATATCCGCACCCTGTGCCATGATATGGGAGAAAAACTGGGCTGCGGCGGCTGTATGGAATATCTGGTACGGACCCGGGTGGAACGTTTCCGGCTGCTGGACGCCAGAAAACTGAGTCAGGTTCAGATGTATGCGGATCATGGAAAGGCCGGTATGCTGGTGCTTCCGGTGGACCGGATGTTTGAACAGTACCCGGCGGTACATACCGGGGAGATGGGAGACCGGCTGGCACATAATGGAAATCCGGTTCCGGCAAATATGGCAGGAGGGCTCCCGGACGGGCCGGGGAACCGTGTCCGGCTTTATGACAGCCGGGATAGTTTTGTGGGAATCTTTTCTCTGGAGGATGACGTATACCGGCCGGTGAAGATGTTCCTCTGATACGGCCCGGATGGAATATTGCAGAGAGGCAGGGGAAGAGAACGCATGAGATATATCACAGATACACTGGATTTTCAGCTGGAGGGTCCCAGCGCGGTGACACTGGGGAAGTTTGACGGACTGCACCGGGGACATGAAAAACTGATCCGCCGTATGCTGCAGCTGGCAGGGGAAGGTCTGGAGACCGTGGTTTTCACTTTTGATGTGTCTCCTCTGGTAAAGCTGGGAAACAGAATCCGCCGGACCCTTCTCACCAATGCGGAGCGGGCACAGATTCTTCGGCGGCAGGGGCTGGACTGTCTGATCGAGTGTCCCTTTGTCCCGGAGGTGATCCATATGGAACCGGAGGAGTTTATCCGCAGAGTACTGGTCGGTCAGCTGAGAGCCGCCCGGGTGATTGTAGGACCGGATTTCCGGTTCGGGCATGACCGGAAGGGAGATGTGCAGATGCTGGCCGGAATGGGAAAACAGTATGGATTTCAGGTGGAGATCCTGGAAAAAGAGACCTGCAGCGGACGGCCCATCAGCAGTACCTGGATCCGGGAAAATCTTCGGGAAGGAAAAATAGAGCTGGTCAATGATCTGCTGGGATATCCGTACTTTGTTCAGGGACCGGTGGTTCACGGGAGACAGCTGGGAAGAACCATGGGCCTGCCCACCATCAACCAGATTCCCGAGGACGGGAAGCTTCTTCCTCCCTTCGGCGTGTATGCTTCGCGGACAACTGTGGGAGGAGCAACCTACTTCGGAATTTCCAATGTGGGGGTAAAGCCCACGGTGGAGGTCCCTTTCGCCGGTGTGGAAACGTATCTGTTTGACTGCAGCCGAGATCTGTACGGCCTGGATGCCTGTGTGGAGTTTTATCATTTCGTGCGTCCGGAGTGTAAATTTGATTCCGTGGAGGAACTGAGAGAACAGATCCAGCGGGATGCTCATACGGGCAGAATATATTTTCAGAAAGAGTGAACGTATGGAAATTCTTATGACATTCGTGGGAGGGCTGGGCTTTTTCCTCTACGGAATGAAAATGATGAGCGAAGGACTCCAGAAGGCGGCCGGACCAAAGATGCGCAGTATTCTGGAAATGTTCACCAGAAACCGTGTGGTGGGTGTGCTGGTGGGAACCTTCTTCACCGCGTTGATTCAGTCCTCCAATGCCGCTACGGTGATGATTGTCAGTTTTGTAAATTCGGGACTGATGCGGCTGGGACAGACGGCGGGGATTCTCATGGGGGCCAATATCGGCGGTACGGTTACCGGACAGCTGATTGCCTTTGACCTGGCCAGCATCGCTCCGCTTTTTGTGATGGCGGGCGTGCTGATGACGGTATTTTCCGGAAAACGGCCGGCAATAGGACGGCTGGGCGAGGTGATTCTGGGGTTTGGTATCCTGTTTGTGGGAATTTCCTGGATTTCCCAGGGACTTATTCAGATCCATAAGATGCCGGGGGCCGAATGGATTTTCCGAATTCCGGCCAATCCGCTGCTGGCTTTTCTGACAGGATGGATTGTTACCGGTGTTCTCCAAAGCGGTTCTGCCACAGCGGGAATTGTGGTGCTGCTGGCCAGGGAGGGGGTACTGGAACTTCCGATCTGTCTCTTTCTGATGTTGGGCTGCAATATGGGATGCACCATGTCCGCCGTTCTCGCCTCCATCGGGGGAAAGACGGACGCCAGGCGGACCGCGCTGGTGAATCTGCTGTTTGTCGGGGCCGGATCCCTGCTGTGGGCGGCGGTATTCCTGACAGCAGGGGGACCGCTGGTGGAACTTCTGATGAAAATTTCCGGAAATGAGGCCGGCCGGATGATGGCCAATGCCAATACCATGATTATGGCGGGGCAGACCATTGTGCTGCTGCCGCTGTCCGGATGGCTGGTGAAAGCGTCCAGGCGGCTGATTCCCGGAGAGGACGGCGAAGGCGGGGACTTTGAATTGGAATACATAGGAAGCCGCGCGGTATTTTCTCCCACCACGGCGGTACTGCAGGCTGTCCGGGAACTGGAACGCATGGGGGAGATGGTTTTCGCCAATCTGACAAGAGCCATGAACACACTGGCCACCAGAGACAGGAAGGAACTGGAGGCGGTCGGACGGGCGGAAGAGCAGATTGATTTCCTGAATCAGAGCATCACTCATTATCTGGTGAACCTGAATCAGTCCACGCTTCCCATTGACGATGCCAAAAGTATCGGCGGTCTGTTTCATGTGGCCAATGATTTTGAACGTATCGGAGATTACGCGGTGACCGTGGCGGAAGTTTCCGGTATTCTGCTGGACAGGGATCTGAGTTTCGGCAAAGAGGCGGAAAGAGATCTGTCGCATATGATGGACATGGTGAGCAGGATACTCACCTGTTCCATCCAGATGTTTTCTCAGAATGACCGGCAGCATCTGGAGGAAATCCAGGCGCTGGCGAAGGCCATTGAACAGGAGGAAAAGATAGTGCAGCAGCGCCATGTGGAGCGGCTGACGCAGAATGTCTGTTCGCCGGAAGCAGGGATGCTTTTCTCAGATGTCGTATCGGTTCTGGAACGGACGGCGGATCATGCGGCGAACATTGCTTTTTCCATTTCGGATGACGAGCAATTATTATAAAAAACAGTTTACATCCCCAGATGGGTATGTTATACTAAGCGGGTATGAATCAGCCCATATTCAGAGACCGGAGACTCCGACCGTTTCTTAATATGTGGCGTTAAAGAGAAATAAGGAGGAACAACACGATGATTTCTAAGGAAAAAAAGCAGGCGATTATGGCAGAGTATGCCAGATGTGAGGGAGACACCGGTTCACCGGAGGTTCAGGTAGCGGTTCTGACAGCCAGAATCCAGGAGCTCACTGAGCATCTGAAAGTTCATCACAAGGACCATCATTCCAGAAGAGGTCTTCTGAAGATGGTAGGTCAGAGAAGAGGACTGCTGGCATATCTGAAAAAGAAAGATATCGAGAGATATCGTACACTGATCGAGAAGCTGGGTCTGAGAAAGTAAGGATTGTATGTGAGGGGTGGAAGGAATTCCGCCCCTTTCTATCCTGTCCGCACAGATCCGGCTGCTGTGCTGTATGGCGGCGTCCGGATTTCGGGGATTAACACCGGGACCACTGAAAAGTTCACTGCGCGGGGAGCGGATTTTTCAGTGTTTCGGGTGATTTCCGACGGCAGGCCGGTTTACGCGCAGATGATGAAAGAGAAGGCGAAAGGTTTAGAAAAGGAGAGAAAAGCTATGTACAAAAGTTATTCCATGGAACTGGCAGGAAGAACCCTGACAGTTGATGTAGACCGTGTGGCAAAACAGGCCAACGGCGCGGCTTTTATGCATTATGGCGACACGGTAGTCCTGTCTACCGCTACAGCGTCCGACAAACCGAGAGAGGGCATTGATTTCTTCCCGCTGAGTGTAGAGTACAATGAGAAAATGTATGCCGGAGGAAAGATCCCGGGCGGATTCCATACAAGAGAAGGAAAGGCCAGTGAGCATGC
>ERZ1643246.1904-NODE-1904-length-21358-cov-11.363329_pt1 | contig 21358 bp, 11 predicted proteins | sample MGYA00579265_ERZ1643246 | MGnify/ENA primary metagenome ERZ1643246 (study PRJEB29033, sample SAMEA4952261) | chicken gut metagenome | biome: Broiler Chicken; feature: Gastrointestinal Tract; material: Caecum | place: Ireland | collected 2018 | study: Broiler...
CTTGCCGGAAGGCTGGTTTTCTTTTGATGGTTACCGCACGGAGAAGCGGTATACCGTCTGGCTGTGGAATTTCTCCCCGGGCTTTAAGTTCTCATAGGGGAAATTGGCGTGGTGTACGGAATCCGGGTAAAACTGGGTTTCCAGGCAGAAAGAATTGTGGTCCTTCATGGGCACGCCGCCCTTGCCCTTTTCCTCCCCGGACATCCGGTTGGCCGTATAGAGCTGCATCCCCGGCAGGTCGGTGAAGCACTCCATAACCCGGCCGCTGGCAGGCTCCCAGGCCTCCGCCGCCTTGCGCATCCCGGAGCCGTGAATCACATAATTGTGGTCGTAGCCCCCGCAGACCTGCATCAGGTGGTCCTGGCAGAAAATATCCTGGCCAATGGGCTTGGGGGTACGAAAATCCAAATGGGTGCCGGTGACGTCCAGCAGCTCCCCGGTGGGAATCAGATCGTCGGTCACTGCCGTCACCTGGTCGGCATTGATTTGCAGCACTGTATTGAAGATATTTTGAGAGGGGTCGCCGCTGAGGTTGAAATAGGAGTGGTTGGTCAGGTTCAGCGGGGTTTCCCGGTCGCTCTCCGCATGGTAATCCAGCAGCAGGGAGCCGTTTTCCGCCAACACATAGGTTACCTGCAAACGCACCTCCCCGGGAAACCCGCTCTCCCCGTGGGGGCTGGTATAGGTAAAGGTAATGGAGGGGTCGTCCTCATCCCGGAAGGATCCCACCTCCCAGAGCACATTGGCAAAGCCCACGCTGCCCCCGTGGAGACAGTTGGCCCCATCGTTTTGCAGCAGGGGATATTCCTGGCCGTCAATGGTAAAGGCGGCCCCGCCAATGCGGTTGGCAAACCGGCCAATAAGGGCCCCCTGAAAATCAGAGAAATACTCTTCCAGGGTGTCGTGGCCCAGGATCACATCCCCCAGCTGGCCGTTCCGGCCGGGCACCAGGAGCCGCACCATCCGGCAGCCATAGGGGATCACTTCCAGAATCATCCCGCCCCTATTTTGAATGGTATACAGTTCCACGGCTCTTCCATCCGGCAGCACGCCGAAGGTCTTTTTTTCGATACTCATATTTTTTGACCATTCCTTTCGCAGCATCCACAGCCCGCGGCTCCCGAGGGCAGGCGCAGCCAGGCCGCCCCGTTTCTTCCTCTCATAAGCATTTGCCCCGGGGCAGCTGGAAATTCCCTCAAATCAGAGGAAAAATATTGCTTTTGAAATTCCATTTCCTGTTTTCTCGGGCAATTCCCCAAGGAAATCCGCCCTTTAAAAGAGAGAACGGGCCCCTCCGGAGGAGGTCCGCCGGCGGCCCGTTCACGCAATGCATCCGATAAAATTATTTCCCCAGCAGGGCAGCGCCGATGATACCGGCGTCATTGCCCAGCTTTGCCCGGCAGACCACGGTCTTCTTGGCAGAGTTCATGGAATACTGCTCCCGGTCCACATAGGCGCGCAGGGGAGCCAGCAGGGTCTCGCCCTCGTTGCAGATACCGCCGCCGATGCAGAGAATATCCGGCTGGAAGGTGTTGATGACGTTAACCACGCCGCAGCCCAGATATGCGATATACTCGTCCACAACCTTCTTGCCCACAGGGTCGCCGGCACGCATGGCGTCAAAAGCGGTGCGGCCGCTGACGCGGTTGATATCGCCGTCCACCAGCTTCCAGATGGGGGACTCCTTGTCGGCGTCCTGCATAGCTTCCTGGGTGGTGATAATCAGACCCGTAGCGGAAGCATAGCGCTCCCAGCAGCCCTTACGGCCGCAGTTGCACTGACGGCCGTCAAACACAATGACATGGTGGCCCATCTCGCCGCCGGCAAAGTTGCTGCCGGAATAAATCTTATGGTCAATGATGATGCCGCTGCCCACGCCGGTGCCCAGGGTGATGGCCACGGCATTGTCAGCCCCCTTCAGAGCGCCGGCCTGATACTCGCCGTAAGCTGCTGCGTTGGCGTCATTCTCAATAATAACCTCTTTGCCGTGGAAGCGCTCTTCCAGCATCTTCTTCACGGGGAAATTGGAGTAGCCCAGGTTGTTGGAGAACTCCACAATACCGGTAGCGCGGTTGATGGTGCCGGGGCAGCCCAGGCCAATCCAGGGGAGCTCCTCCAGGGTCACGCCGGCCTTTTCCATGGCCTCATAGGCAGTCTTTACAATGCAGTCGCAAAATACTTCTTCGCTGCAGGGAGTAGGGGTCTTGTTGGAAGCCTTGGCGATAATCTGATCGTCCTCGCCCACAATTCCCACGGCAATGTTGGTGCCGCCCACATCGATTCCCAAATACTTCATGATGAATCCTGCTCCTTTTCTTTGTATAAAATCAGGCGCCGCCGTAACCGAAAATCCGTTTTGGGCAGGCCCAAAGTTTCTATTCTCAGTATACCACATCCTGTTAAAAAAAGTAAATCACTATTCTCTGGTTTTTGGTTTTTTTTATTGCAAAACCCGTATTTTTCCGCTCTTTCCCCAATTCCTCCCCCACTTTGGCGGACAGCCGGCCCCCGGGCTCCTCAAAAGGCCCCTTTTGCCAAAAGAATCCCCCGCCCTCCGGGAAACCGGAAAGCGGGGGAAACAAAGACTTACAAAATTTTATGGGAGAAACTCACGGGGAAATCCCGGAAAACCACAGCTTATTTTGCAGAAGCCTTTTCCTTCTTGCGTACGATAGCCAGCACCACAGCGGAGAGAGCCATGCCGCTCACAGCCAGCGCTGCCAGGGCGTTGCTGTCGCCGGTAGCGGGGTTCTTATTGCCATCCATGGGGCCCTTGTTGGGATCCTTATTGGTGGTATCCTTCCCGTCGTCCTTATCGGTATCGCCGGGTTTGGTGTTGTCGTCCTTATTGCCATCGTCCTTGTTGTCGTCAGAGGGCTTGGGATCTTCCGCAGAAGTCTCTACCAGGTTGTCCATAGCGCTGCGCAGGGCGGCTGCAGCTTCGTCCACGGTGGCCTGCTCGTCTACGGACAGGGACTCGTTTTCCATTACCAGGTTGGCGCTGCGCAGGGCGGCGGTAAAGGCCTGCACGCTCTCTGCGGTGTACAGGGAGGTGTCAATGGCGTTGGCCTGGTTGATGAGCTCTTCCAGAATGGACTTCTCCGCCTTATACCGCTGGGCCAGAATGGCGTCCAGCAGAGCCTGGGCTACAGGCTGGATATCCTCGTCCATGGCGTCGCCGTCTTCATAAACAGCCTTGGCTTCGGCCAGGGCGTCTACCAGCAGCTGCCAGTTGTCCGCCACATACTTGTCGGCGTCCATCCCTTCCGCAGTTTCAATGAGGGTTCCCAGCAGGGTCTTGTCGCCCTGGGTGAAGTCCAGGCTCCAAACCGCCTCAAAGAGCTGGTCAATGGCGTTCCAAACTTCCTCGGTAGTGGCGTCCTCCTTGGCCAGGATGGCCTCGGCGTTGGCCAGAGCCGCATCGTACTTCACCTTCAGGCTTTCCAGCAGCTTGCTGGTATCCTGGGCAACGGCGTAGTCATAAGCGGTCTGCAGCAGGCTCTTATCCACACCGGGTTCCGGCTCCGGCTCTTCCGCAGGCTCCAAGCCGATTACAGCCGCTTCCAGGGCAGACAGGGCATTGTCCACAGCTTCCTGGGTGGCTTCTTCGTCAGCCAGAACGGCATTGGCCTGGGCCAGGGCAGCTTCCAGAACCGCCCAGGTGTCGGGGGTATAGTCCTCTTCCACCAGTTCTGCCGCCTGGTTGACGGCGTTCTGCAGGGCTTCCTTGTCCGCGGGGGCGGGAGGCGTTTCCGTCAGGGCATCTATGGCGGCGCGCAGGGCTTCCTGGGCAGCCTGGGTGTCCTGGCTGTTCACTGCATAGAGCTTCTGGGCCTCGATAAGGGCGTCGATCATGGCGTTGACCAGAGCGGGTTCCTTACCGGTGATGTCCAGCCCTTCGGCCTCGGCAATCAAATCCCGCAGGGCGGTATCTTCGGCGATCTGCTCATAGGTGAAGGAGACCTCGGCGATCTGATACCAGTTGTCTTTGCTTTGGGTAATCAGGATGCGGACTGCCTTCACCGGGGTGCTTTCAAAGGTAAAGGTGTCGTCCTGGCTGGCAGGGGTAATGCTGCCCACGGTCTGCCAGGCAGAACCATCGTCGGAAACCTGCACTTCAGCGCCGTCCAGAATGTCAGCGCCGGCATCTGCGGCCTGCAGCACCTGCACCTGGCTCATATTGACGGCCTGGGGGAAGGTAAAGACCACGCTTTCGCCCGCCACCTGGTTGCCGTTAAACCAGCACTTGGTGTTGGGGTTCCCGTCCAGCATATTGGTGTAGTAATAATAGGAATAGTATTCCTTCGAGGCGGTCACTGTGGGGGTGTTGCCGTCGGGGCGCATGAGGCCGGCCTTGGCTTCCTCGATGGATTCCAGGGCAGCCGCCACAGCCTGGGCGTCGTCGCCCTGGGTGTAGAGCACTTCTTCCGCTGCGCTCACTGCCTGCTGATAGGCGCTGTAGCCGGACTGATAGCCGGTGTCCTCCAGGGGATACTGGGTCTCCACATAGAGGGTGTAGTTGGTGAGCAGGACTGCCTGCCCCTTGGCCTCCTGGAGAGCGGCCAGGGCTTCGTCCACTTCGGTCTGCTCGCTGTCGGCACGGTCATAGACCTCCTGGGCGGCGGCCAGGGCCTGGGCATAGGCGGTGAAGGTGGCGGGGATATAGTCGTCGGCATCCAGAGGGGTCTCCAGCTCGGCAGCCAGCTCGGACTTATCGCAGTCCAGGGTATAGGTGAAGGTATAGGTGTCGCCTTCCTCGGAGAAGGTGCCGCTGACAGTGCCTTCGGAAATCAGCTTGTAGCCGTAAATGTCCTCGGCCTCAAAGGTGTAGTCGTTGCCGATGGTGCCGTACTTGACGACATCATTCTGCAGCACCTTGCCGGTGTCGCTGACATAGCGCAGGGTCACTTTGCCCAAGTTCTCGGCGTCCTGAATTTCGCCGGCGTCGGGAAGCTGGGAGCCCTTTTCATAACCGGCCGCATGGCCCAGCACCGTATACTTCTCTTTGAATTCCTCAAAGTCCATGGTAGCGTTGCTGTCGGCGTTCCAGGTCCGGGTGGCCATGGAGCGCAGCTCGTCGGCAATATCGTCGGTGACCACGTCTTCCGTCACCAGGTCGGGCTTATCGCACCAGATGCCCAGGGCGGCGCCGGCAATAAACTCGGAGTCATCGGGCACGGTGGCGTTGGCGTACTTGCCGGGGCTCCACTCTTCAAAGATCCGGCGGTCCTGGTCGATGTAGTCGAAGGAGTTCTGGGGACGGCCGTCGGTGGGCGCATCACGGTCGTTGCGGAGCACATAGTAGAAGAAGGTGGAGTTGAAGTTATAAATCACGTCGTGGCCCTTGTCGATGAAGGTCTGCAAACCGGCCACGTCCCGGTTCCACTGCATATTGTTCCAGAAGTCGATGCCGATATAGTCGTGCATCTCGATAATCTGGGGCGCTTCGGAATAGGAGTTTTCCCCGTAGTAGATACCGTCGTTAAAAATACGGGGAGTAAAGCCCTTGGAATGTACATACTTTGCCAAATCGTTGATATACTTGGCCAGAACGTCCTTCCACTGGGCGTTTTCGCCGATGGTCTCTTTGGCGTACTCGTTGAGCACGGACTTATACTGGGTGGTAAAGGGGGCGCGGTCGAATTCCATGTATTCGTCGCCGCCGATGTGGAAGTCAGTGCAGCCCTCAAAGAGCTCCATATACTCGTCGTACAGGCTGTAGATATACGCCACGGCCTCGGGATTGGTCACGTCCAGGCCGGAGGCATAGTGGCCGCCGGTATTGCTGACCTGGCCGTATTCCGGGTGGGCCTTGAGAATCTGGTCCACATGGCCAGGACTGTCGAAGGAGGGGATGACCTTAATGCCGTACTTCCGGGCTTCTTCGATAATTTCCCGAACCTCTTCGTGGGTCAGATATTCATCGGAAACAATGGAGGGGTCGGTCTTGCACTCAATGCGGAAGCCCAGGTTCTCGGAGAAGTGCATTTCCAGGGTGTTCAGCTTCAGGAAAGACATTTCCCGAATCTGGCGGAAGAACCATTCCTTGGAGAAGTACTTTCTGCCGCAGTCTACAAAGAGACGGCGCTCGGCCAGGTCGGGATAATCAATGATGGTACCATAGGGCAGGCCCTCGTTGGCCACCATATAATTCTGGAGGGTGCGCAGGGCATACATCACGGCGTTCTCACTGGCGCCGGTAACCTTCACGCCATCCTCGCTGATGTCAATGCGATAGGCTTCCTCGCTGTCGGATTCCTCGCAGATGGGGTTCTCCGTGTCCACCGTGACCAGCACATCCGCCGGGGTCACATCCTCTTCGTTGGCATACACCATGGTAAAGGGGTTGGAGGACACAATCGCCTTGTCCGCAAACTCGGAATTAACCAGCTTCACCACTTCGGCCAGGCGCTCGTTTTCAATGTTGGCCTGGTTGGCCAGGATGGCCAGCCGGCTGTCTGCCGCCATCGCCCAAGTGCCCTGGGTCTCCGCCAGGGTGTACTGCTGGACCACCGGGTTCACCAAGGTGGCCAGCTCTTCCCCGGTCACCGCGTCTCTGGCTGCCTGGGTGGCCACAGAAGCCAGGTAATCGCTGGAATAGGGCGCCGCCTGGGCGGCCTGTACGCCGGGAAACGCCGCACCCGCCAGCATCATGGCAGAAAGCGCTGCTGCCAGGACTTTTGTGGCCCGCTTTTGGAATTTCTTCATGTTTTTCATTCCTTTCCCTTTCTAAATTTGCAGGAAGTTCCCCGCCTGCCATTTGCTGCCAAAAGCTCCAATGAATAAAGCAGATTGGGATAAACTTCTGCAAAAGGCCCTTACTATTATTATAAAAGGATGATTTTTCCAAAACAATCATACAAACCTTAGTTTCTGCACCAAAAATACAACATTCCTTTCTGTAAATCCCTCCAAGAAGATTTCAGTATCCTTGGAAGCCTCTATCGGTAACACAGAAAAACCCCCGGAGCTGGTTTTGCCAGCCTCGGGGGTCGAAAGGAAGTGAACCCTACTGTCAGATTCTGCTCTTTCTGCGGGCCGCCGCAAAGGCGCCGGCAGAGGCCAGCAGTACGGCCATCATGGCAATCGCCAGCAGGCCGCTGTCGCCGGTAGCAGGATTCTTGTTATTGTCCATGGGCCCCTTATTGGGATCCTTGTTGGTGGTATCCTTCCCGCCGTCCTTATCGGTATCGCCGGGTTTGGTATTGTCGTCCTTGTTGCCGTCAGAGGGCTTGGGATCTTCTGCGGAAGTCTCTGCCAGATTGTCCATGGCGCTGCGCAGGGATTCCACAGCGTCGTCCACGATCATCTGGTCCTCGTTCGTGAGGTTGTCGTCCTTCAGCACTACATTGGCAGTGCGCAGGGCGGCGGTAAATGCCTGGACGCTCTCGGCGGTGTACAGGCTCAGGTCAAGGGCATTGGCCTGGTTGATCAGGCTTTCCAGAATGGACTTCTCCGCCTTATACCGCTGGATCAGGATAGCATTGAGCAGGTTCTCCGCCACCGGCTGGATATCCTCGTCCATGGCGTCCCCGTCCTCATAGACGTCCTTGGCAGCGGCCAGGGCGTCCACCAGGGTCTGCCAATCCGCCTGCACATACTTATCGGCGTTGGCCATCATCTCGTCGGCCCGGGCGATGAGGGCGTTCAGCAGGGTCTTGTCCCCCTGGGTAAAGCTCAGGCTCCAAACCGCCTCAAAGAGCTGGTCAATAGCGTCCCAAACTTCCTCGGTGGTGGCGTCCTCCTTGGCCAGGATAGCCTCGGCGTTGGCCAGAGCCGCGTCATACTGTACCTTCAGGCTTTCCAGCAGCTTGCTGGTATCCTGGGCGGCGGCGTAGTCATAGGCCATTTGCAGCACACTCTTGTCTGCGCCGGGTTCCGGCTCCGGCTCTTCCGCAGGCTCCAAGCCGATTACAGCCGCTTCCAGGGCGGACAGGGCATTGTCCACGGCCTCCTGGGTGGCTTCTTCATCGGCCAGAACGGTGTTGGCGTTGGCCAGGGCCTCTTCCAGAGCGGCCCAAGTGTCGGGGGTATAATCCTCTTCTGCCAGCTTTGCCGCATCATTGACGGCGTTCTGCAAGGCTTCCTTGTCTGCGGGGGTGGGCGCGGCGGGCTCCAGGCCCTCCACAGCCGCCTCCAGGGCGGACAGGGCATTGTCCACCGCTTCCTGAGTGGCTTCCTCGTCAGCCAGAACGGCGTTAGCGTTGGCCAGGGCAGCTTCCAGAGCGGCCCAGGTGTCGGGGGTATAATCCTCTTCTGCCAGTTTCGCCGCATCGTTGACGGCGTTCTGCAGGGCTTCCTTGTCTACAGGGATGGGCTCGGTGCCGGTGTCCTCTTCAAACACGGCGGTGATGACCACATCCTCGGCGGGCATCAGGAAGCTGGTGCCTTCCATGGGGGTGCCGTTATAGCACAGGCTGCCTTCCTGGAGGCGATAGCCCTCAGCAGGCTGCACATACACATTGACCTTGGCGCCTTCCTCATAGTTCGAAGCGTCGGTGGTCACAGAGCCGTTCACGATATTGGCGTCAACGGTCAGGCTGTGGGTGCGGGCCACTGTGGCGGTATCCACGCCAAAGAGGCGGCACTCATAGATACGGGTAGCGGGGTACATGACGTTAGGCTGGCAGCCGTCGGCCACATACAGCCGGTAGTACCGGGCGGTTACCGGCTCTTCAAATTCATAGTTGCTGATATCCTCGGTATTGCCCTGGAACTCGGCCACGGTGACCCAGTTGCTGGCATTCCCCAAATAGGAATTGCTGTGGAGCTGTTCTTCCGTCACATTCCCCGGGTCCTTGAGCACCTGCAGGGAGAAGTTGGAGGAGATGTCCAGGGGATCTTCCACGCCGGCATGAACCGTTTGCCAGGTGGAGATGGTCTTGTCAGCGCCCAAATCAAAGGCCACCCACTGGTTGTAGCGGGTATTGTCGCCGGGGCACCACTTGGAGCCATCCTGGCTCTCATCAAAGAGGTTCTCCGGTTCGCCGCCCACGCCGTGGTTGCCGGAATAACCCAGCACCGCAGCGCCAAAGGCCTGGTTGGTGGGGATAGTGGGGTCTACATAGATGCGGTCCAACACGGTGACTTCTACGGTGTCATACACCTGGGCGTCATAAGCGGAAACCGCCTTTACGGTTACGGTGGGAGAAAGCTCGTTGGTGTCCAAAGTCAGCACGCCGTTGCGGGAAATAACGGTGTTCTGACCGGTAGCGCCCTCCACCGACCAAATCACATCGTCCAGGTTCTCCTGGCCAGCAGCCACTGCGGCGGCAAACTGGAAGCTCTCGCCCTGGCGCACTTCCACGCCCTCCTTGGGCGAAATGGCCACGCTCTCAATCTCAGCGGCGCTGGTATCCAGCTGGCTCACGTCAAAGTCCGCAATGGCGTTCATAGCGGTGGTCACAAAGGGACGCATCCGCCCATCGGAGGGGACGGCATAGAGGGTGCTGTAGTAGATGTCCTCGCCGGAGCCTTCCAGGGCGATAATCTGGTAGCGGGGGTTGCGCTCAATGCTCAGGCGCTCGTTGGCGGCCTGGGCCAGGTAATAGCCGTGGACCTGCTCCAGAGGGTCTTCCGAGGAAACCACGGCCATGGCGCCGCCAATGGCAGCCGCCATATCATAGAGCTTATTAATGGAGGTCTGGGCCTCTTCCACAATGAGGCGCTTCACCGGGTCGTCGCTGTCCTTGAGGGTTTCCAGCAGCTCCACGGCGTCCAGAATCTCATACATCTTGTCTTTCAGTTCGGCGGCGGCGGTCTCGTTCCCGCTCTGATACTGGCCGTAGAGGCGGGTCAGCTCTGTGGGCTCATAGGAATTGTTCAGGCTGCCGTAAACGGTCTTCAGGGCCTGGGCCATTTCCGGGTCGTCGGGAAGAATGGCGTCAAAGCAGTTCTCCCAGTTCTCCTGGGCGTCAAAGGCGCCGGGGTTCCAGGTGTAGTCTGCCAGGCCAAAGAAAGCCACCTTAGAGGCCTCCGAGAAGTTCATGGGGTTGGACAGCACGCCCTTCAAATTACTGGGGTTGGAGTCCAGGCTGTAGAAATGATCAATGGGGTTGGTGTAGTAGACACTGTCCACGTTGTCGTTTACGGGATAGTTCCACCACATCACCGGGTCGCGGCCAATCCAATTCTTAAAGGTAGCGGCGCTTACATTGCTGATATCGGAGAACACGTTGTTCCCGGTAAAGCAGATCTCAATGTCCTCATGGACGTTCTTAAACCGGGGCATATAGGTGGATGCGCCGCTGGTAATGGTGGTGTACCAGGCCGGGGTGAAGAACAGGGGCTTTACCTGGTCTTCCGGCGCGGCGCCCTCGGTGTTATAGGTATCATAGAGCTTTTCCTGCACCTGGTTGAGCATATAAATCTGCATATCGCAGGAGCTGGCTGCTGCAGAGGGGGTGATGTCATCCACAAAGATGCCGAACTGGCGCACGCCCAGGTCATACATATGGTCAAACTTGGCCATCAGGCGCTCTACGCCCTCATCCACAGTCTCCTCATTGGTAAAGTCAATGGGCTTCTTCATGGCAGGGTGAGCCACCCACACAAAGTCCACGTTGCACTGGGCGGCCTTCTCCGCAAACTGGCGCATTTCGTCCTGGGTGCGGATGCCGATTTTTGCTTCCTCCTCGGTGACTTCGGTGGGATAGTCCTCATCCCACTGGCCCAGGTGATAGGGGTCGGTCTTGGGGCCGTAGAGGAAGATATTCATCTTATAGCGCTTGGCAAAGTCAAACCAGCTGAGAGTGCCTTCCACGCTCCAGGGATAGCCGTAGTAGCCCTCCACCGCGCCGCGGTACTTCTGGAATGCGTAGTCCTCAAAGGTGGAAATCTTCAAAGTCCCCGCCTCGGACTGGTCCAGCATCTGCTCCAGGGTGGCCAGGCCGTAATAGGCGGCGTCGCTGTCCTTGCCCAGAATGACGATATCCCCATCGGCAAAGACCTTGACCACGTGCATATCGTATTTGTTCTCTCCTTCGGCGAACACCTCCCGGGGAATCCCCTCATGGGAATCCGCCAGGCCGCCGGAGCCATTGACGCCGATATACAGGTTGGTGGTTTCCTCGTTGGGGGACTCGCTGTAAACCGGGGTCAAATCATTTTCGGTAAGCACTTCGTCCACGCGGCTGCGGGTCACCTGGTCGATGCCCTCTTCCGCGATAACTGTCACTGTGTCCGTCACCGGGGCGGTGCCCTCTTCATCGGTGACCTTCTGGGGGATAGGATAAATCTGGTAGTTGCCCTGGGGCTCCACCGGCACTTCGCCGGTGCTGTCGTAGACCTCTACCTCATAAATGGAAACCGAGTGCCAGCTGACGTTGTAGTCGTAGCCGGTGACATAGACCCGCAGATAGCGGCCAATGGCCGGGGCCGTCAGGGTCACGCTCTCATAGGTGGAGACCGGCGGGAAATTGCGCTCATAGACCGTCTCCCACTCACTGGCGTCTGTGGATACCTGGAGCTGATAGGCGTCGATGTTCTGCTGTTCCCAGTAAATGTCCACGGTATCAAAGGTGGTGGTAGCGCCGAAATCAATTTGCAGCCAGCGGGGCTGCTGGGCGCCGGTGCTGTCCTGATTGGAGGCCCAGCGGGTATTGGCCATGCCGTCCACCGCCAGGTTGGCGGTAAAGGATGTGCCGGATTCCACATCGCTGGCGGTGGCGGCCTTATTCAGGGCCAGGTTCCCCGAGGCCCGGGCAGAGACTGCCGCGTTTTGGCTGGGAGCGGCAGCGGGTTCAGCGGCAAAGGCCGTAACACCCGTCAGCAGCATACAGGCAGCCAGAACAGCACCCACAGCCCGTTTGAAAAATCGTTTCAAGTTTTTTCCTCCTTTGCTTTATAGTACTTTCTCTTTCCCTTTTATCCCGGCCGTTTTTCCGGCCCGCTTCACCTCCTTGCTTCCGACGAAAAATGAAAATTTTGCTATTTTTATTATACGGCTACCATTTGGAAAAATCAACTATTTTATTTTTTGATAATCTAAAGTATTATATATTTTATATAACGATTTTGATACATTGCAATACGAGGCATTGTGCTTTTGGGTGCAAAAAAGGCCCTGCCAAAAGGCAGAGCCGTTTTGCCGGAAACTATGCGGATTAAAGCTGCTCCCGGAGCTGGAAGCCTTCCCTGCGCAATTCCTTTTTCAGGGTCTCCACATGGTTGTGGTCCCGGGTCTCCACGCTGATGCGCAGATAGCAGGCGGTGATGTCCGCGTCCTCGCCGGCGTGGTCGTGGTGAACCGCCACCACATTGGCCCCCAGGCCGGCGATAATGGAGGAAACTTTCTGGAGCTGGCCGGGCTTGTCGGGGAGCTCGATGGTGAAGTCGGCGCTGCGGCCGGCCTTGAGAAGGCCGCGGTTGATGACCCGGGAGAGGATGGTCACGTCAATATTACCGCCGGACACCAGGCACACCACCTTTTTGCCTTTGATGTCCACCTTATTAAACATGGCGGCGGCCACAGACACCGCGCCGGCCCCTTCCGCGATGAGCTTCTGCTGCTCGATGAGGGCCAGGATGGCAGTGGAAATCTCATCGTCGGTGACGGTGACCACTTCATCCACATACTTGCTGCAAATCTCAAAGGTCAGATTGCCCGGCTCCTTGACGGCGATACCGTCGGCAATGGTGGACACCGAGGGCAGGCACTCCATTTTGTGGTCGTGAAGGGACTGGACCATAGAGGGGGCGCCGCTGGCCTGGACGCCATAGACCTTGACATTGGGATTCAGGCTCTTAATGGCAAAGGCCACGCCGGAAATCAGGCCGCCGCCGCCCACGGGCACAATGACGGCGTCCACGTCGGGAATCTGGTTTAAAATTTCCAGGCCGATGGTGCCCTGTCCGGCAATGACGTTTTCATCGTTAAAGGGGTGGATAAAGGTGGCCCCGCTCTTCTCCTGCATTTCCACTGCCTTGTTGTAAGCGTCGTCATAGACCCCCTGCACCAAGGTCACCTGAGCGCCGTAGCGCTTGGTGGCCTCCACCTTGGAGATGGGCGCGCCGTCGGGGATGCAGATCATGGACTGAATGCCGTTGCGGGAAGCCGCCAGGGCTACCCCCTGGGCATGGTTGCCGGCGGAGCAGGCGATGACGCCCCGCTGCTTTTCCTCCTCGCTGAGCTGGGAAATCTTATAATAAGCGCCCCGCACTTTAAAAGAACCGGTAACCTGGAGGTTTTCAGTTTTCAGATACAGCTCGCAGCCCGGGTTAATGGCGGGGGCGGCAATCATATCGGTGGTGCGGATAACGTCTTTGAGGACATAAGAGGCGTGATAGACCTTATCGAGAGTGAGCATAGCGGCATTTCCTTTCTTTTTGGGATGGGTTTGGGTTTAGGCTTCGTCTTCTTCCACCTGGATGGCCATGGTGCCGGTGCGGAGAATTTTCAAAATACCATAGGGCTTATAGAGCTCTACAAAGGAATCCAGCGTCCGAGGGTCGCCGGTGAGCTCCACCAGCATGGAGTGGTCGGTAACCGAGAGGATTCCCGCGTGGAAGGTGTTGGCCACCGCCACCAGGGATTCGCTGTTTTCTTTGGTGCGGGCCACCTTCAGGAGCACATGCTCCCGCACCACGGACTTTTCCCGGTCCAGCACGGTGACCCGCTCCACGTCCACCAGCTTTTCCAGCTGGCGCTTTACCTGCTTGACAATGCGGCCGTCGCCGGTGACCACAATGAGGACCTCCGACAAGCCGGTGTCTGCCGTCTGGGCGGCGACGATGCTCTTAATGTTATAGCAGCGGCGGCTGAACAGGCCGGAGATCCGCTGGAGCACTCCGGTGTGGTTCTGGGCCAGCACCGAGAGGATATGATCCTTTTCCTGATATACGGTTTCCATCTATTTTTCCCCTCCTGTTATATCTCCAAAATGGGCTCTTCCGCCGAGGCCCCTGCGGGCACCATGGGCAGCACGTTGCAATCCGGGTCAATGTGGCAGTTGATGAGCACCGGGCCTTCGGTTTCCAGGGCGCGGCGCAGCACTGGTTCGACCTCCTCCGGGTTGCTGATGGTCATGGCCGTGACGCCGAAGGCCTGGGCCAGCATTTCGTAGTTGGTCTGCTTTTCCAGGGTGGTCTGGGAGAAGCGGCCGCCATAGAAGAGCTTCTGCCACTGGCGCACCATGCCCAGCACCTGGTTGTTGAATATCAGCTCAATCACCGGGATGCCGTATTTGGAGAGGGTGGAGAGCTCGCTGCAATTCATGTGGAAGCTGCCGTCCCCAGCGATGTTGACCACCTGCTTTTCCGGCATTCCCACCTGGGCCCCAATGGCGGCCCCCAGGCCGAAGCCCATGGTCCCCAATCCCCCGGAGGACAAAAACTGCCGGGGCTGACGGAACCGGTAGAACTGGGCGGCCCACATCTGGTGCTGGCCCACTTCCGTGGTGAGGATGGCCTCCCCGCCTGTGAGGCGGTCCAGGGTTTCCAGCACCTGCTGGGGCGTTACGGTGCCCTCCCGGCCCGGGGCCTGGCGCAGGGGGAATTCCGCCTGCCAACAGGCCACCTGCTCCATCCAATCCTGGTGGTGCTGCTGAGGCAGCCGCCGGAGCAGCTCTGTGAGGATAGCTTTAGCGTCCCCCTTGAGCTTCACGTCCACCTGGACATTCTTGTTGAACTCCGCCGGGTCAATGTCAATCTGGATGATCGGGCAGTTCCGGGCAAAGAGGTTGGCGTTGCAGGTGACGCGGTCGGAAAACCGGGTGCCCACTGCCACAAACAAATCGCAGTGCTGCAATGCCAGGGCCGAAGTCTTAGTGCCGTGCATTCCCAGCAGGCCCATATAGCGGGAATCCGTCTGGTCAAAGCCGCCCTGGCACATGAGGGAGGAGGCCACCGGGGCGTCCAGCCGCCGGGCCAGCTCCGCCGCCTCTGCCGAAGCGCCAGAGGAAATCACGCCGCCGCCGGTGTAGAGGAAGGGGCGCTTCGCTTTGGCCAGCAGCTCCATGGCCTGGGCAAAGCGGAATTCCTGGGGCAAGGGGAACTCTTTGGCCGGAGCCGGCTGCACGGGGGTGTACTCACATTCCTGGGCGGTGATGTCCTTGGGGATGTCCACCAGCACCGGGCCTTTGCGGCCCTCATTGGCCAGGCGGAAGGCCTCCCGGAGGGTGTCGGCCAGCTGATGGATGTCCTTGACAATGTAGTTGTGCTTGGTGATGGGCATGGTAACGCCGGTGATGTCCACCTCCTGGAAGCTGTCCAGGCCCAGGAGATCCCGGGTCACGTTGCCGGTAATGGCCACCATGGGTACAGAATCCATATAGGCCGTGGCGATGCCTGTGACCAGGTTGGTGGCGCCGGGGCCGGAGGTGGCGATGCACACTCCTACCCGGCCGGTAGCCCGGGCATAGCCGTCTGCCGCGTGGGCCGCGGCCTGCTCGTGGGACGTTTCAATATGGCGGATTTTGTCGCTGTACTTATAGAGGGCGTCATAAATATTCAGCACTGCCCCGCCGGGGTAGCCAAACACGGTATCTACGCCCTGCTCCAGCAGGCATTCCATGATAATATCCGAACCGTTGCGCTGCATAATGAAAACTCCTTTTTAAAATTGCTCCCGAGAAACAAAAAGGCCTTCGTCCCCGGTCTTACTGACCAGAGACGAAGGCCGGAAATCCGGTTTCTCCGCGGTACCACTCTGCTTGCCGCCTAGGCGGCCTCTCACGGCATCCAACAATGCCTGCCCCGATAACGGCGGGCCAGCCGGGACAGCCTACTTCCAAGGTTTCAGCCTCCTGCTCCGGGGCGATCTCCTGCCGGCGCCGCACTACCTCACACCACCCGGCAGCTCTCTGAAACGGGAACCCGACATTCCTTCCCCTTCGACACATTTGTCTGTTTGGTTTGTATCTGTGTTTATCATACGCCCCCAGCCCGTCTTTGTCAAGAATTTTTTGCGGCGGCAAATTGCCGCACCCAATCCGCGGAGAAGCGGTATTAAGAAACTGCCTATTCTGTCGCGGGGCTGCCTGCGCGTGGAATTAGGCTGTGGTTCGCACCTGCTTCAAACGCGAACATAAAATTTTCGTCCACCTTTTATAAAAGGGCGCCGTGTGCCGGTGGCACACAACCAAGGCGCCGACCGAAGCGGTAGCGAAGACTGGCGGATTCCAAAGGCAGAGTCTTTAGAATCCGCGATTTTTTGAAAAAAATCAAGTAAACCTTTTATGTTCACGTTTAAGGCAAGTGAAAACCATTCTCTTTCTCCACGCGCAACTATCTCCATCGGTCTATTCCTTATCCTGGAGTTCCTGCCATGCTGCCAGCAGGTCAGAAACAATCTGGGGATAGGTTAAATTCTCCGGCATCTGCTCCCAGGCCCGCACCTCCGCCATTTCACTGGGCGGCAGCGGCCCCAGCTCTTCAATTTCCACTGCGAACACCATGCCGGCATCCATATTCCCCGGCTCCCCGGCCACATAATCGAACAGGGGGCGCAGCTGGTACGCTACCGCCCCGGACTCCTCATACAGCTCCCGCTGGGCCGCTTCCTCAGGGGTCTCCCCCGCTTCCACATGGCCGCCCTGAGTCTCCCAAGTAGAGCGGCTGCGGTGGCGGCTCAGAAGCCATTTTCCCTGATAGCGGGAAAGCATCAATACATACTGATACGGCCCCTTGGTTCCCAGGGGGCACACCTGGCCGAAAAACGACATCTTGCTCCCTCCTTTTTTCTCCATTGTACCCCCCAGGGTTCTTTCCTGTCAACGCGCTGGGATTACGGGGAAACTTGTAGAATCCCCAGGAAAGAAGTATAATAAATACACTCACAAAATCCGGTAGGAGCTGACTCTTTTGAAAAACGACTTTTCCAAAGGGAGTGTGGCCAAAAATATCCTCAATCTGGCCCTCCCCATGACCCTGGCCCAGATTATCAACGTCCTCTACAATGTGGTAGACCGAATCTACATCGGCCACCTGCCCAACGCCTCCACCCTGGCCCTCACCGGCCTGGGGCTGACCTTCCCGGTGATTACCATTATCTCCGCCTTTGCCAACCTCTTCGGTATGGGCGGCGCGCCCCTGTGCTCTATCGCCCGGGGGAAGGGGGAGCACCACCGGGCCCAAAAAATCATGGGCAACTCCTTTTCCACCTTGGTGATTTCCGGCGTGGTGCTCACGGTGGTGTGCCTCCTCTTTAAAGAGCCTATCCTCTATACCTTTGGAGCCAGCAGCGACACCTTCCCCTATGCCGACGATTACCTGAGCATCTACCTCTTGGGCTCCGTGTTCGTCATGGTGAGCCTTGGCATGAACAGCTTTATCAACTCCCAGGGCTTTGCCAAAATGGGGATGCTCACCGTGCTCCTGGGGGCGGTGATGAACATCGTCCTGGACCCTATTTTCATCTTTCTCTTTAATATGGGGGTGCGGGGCGCGGCCCTGGCCACTATCATTTCTCAGGGCTGCTCGGCCCTGTGGGTGCTCCGGTTCCTCACCGGCAAAAAGACCATCTACCGGCTGAGCCTCTCCTCCATGCGGCTGGACTTTCCCCTGATTCGGGAAATCACCGGCCTGGGAATGTCGGGCTTTATTATGTCGGTGACCAACGGCGCCGTGCAGGTGGTGTGCAACGCCACCCTCTCCCTTTATGGCGGCGACCTGTATGTGGGAATTATGACCGTCATCAACTCTGTCCGGGAAATCCTCACCCTGCCGGTAAACGGCGTTACCAATGCCGCCCAGCCGGTGATGGGCTTTAACTACGGCGCTGGCAAATACACCCGGGTGCGCCAGGGTATCAAATTCACTTCCATTGTGTGCATCGTCTACACCCTGGCAGCCTGGGCCCTGACCCTCTTTTTCCCTGCCCAGTTTATCCACCTGTTCAACAGCGATCCCGCTCTCATCGAAAAGGGCGTCCCCGCCATGCACCTGTATTTCTTCGGCTTCTTTATGATGTCCCTGCAATTTGCCGGCCAGTCAGTGTTTGTGGCTTTGGGGCGCTCCAAACAAGCGGTGTTCTTCTCCCTGTTCCGGAAAGCCATTATCGTCATCCCCCTGACCCTCTTCCTGCCCAGGCTCTGGGGCCTGGGAGTCAACGGCGTGTTTTTGGCGGAACCCATGTCCAACTTTATCGGCGGCGGCGCTTGTTTTCTCACCATGATGTGTACCGTCTGGCCCCAGCTGAAGCACGACCTGCCGGATTCCCACTCTGCATAAGGCTTGGCTGCTCCTAAAAAAGCGCCGCTCCAAAATGGAAACGGAGGCAGGTAATACCGAAACGCCATGCAAAGGCCCTTCAAGACGGGCCAAAGAGAACCCCTTGATGCAGAAAGGCTGCCAGTATCTGCATCAAGGGGTTTTTTATAAGACGTGCTGCAATCGAAAAAGCCGCAAAAAAACAGGAGCGGCGCCGCTGATACTGCACCACTCCTGCCAAAACTAAATATTTTTATGTGAGGGATCTGATTCGTTCAAAAATCAGGCCTTGTTGACGGAACCAAACAGCTCCATCTTCTCCTTCACGGTAGCCTTGATGGCCTCGAAGCCGGGAGCCAGCAGCTTGCGGGGATCGAAGCCCTTGCCCTGCTGATCCTTGCCAGCCTCAATATACTTGCGGGTAGCGTCAGCAAAGGCCAGCTGGCACTCGGTGTTCACGTTGATCTTGGAAACGCCCAGGTCGATGGCCTTCTTGATCATGTCGGCGGGGATGCCGGTGCCGCCATGGAGCACCAGGGGCATTTTGCCGGTCTTCTGCTGGATGGCGTCCAGCACGTCAAAGCGCAGGCCAGCCCAGTTCTCGGGATACTTGCCGTGGATGTTACCGATACCGGCGGCCAGCATGGTCACGCCCAGGTCAGCAATCATCTTGCACTCATCGGGATCGGCCACTTCGCCGCCGCCCACAACGCCGTCTTCTTCGCCGCCGATGGCGCCGACTTCGGCCTCAATGGACATACCCTTGGACTCGGCGATGGCTACCAGTTCCTTGGTCTTGGCAATGTTCTCGTCGATGGGATAGTGGGAGCCGTCGAACATAATGGAGGAGAAACCAGCCTCGATGCAGGCCTTGGCGCCCTCATAGCTGCCGTGATCCAGGTGCAGAGCCACGGGAACGGTGATGTTCAGCTCTTCCAGCATCCCGTTCACCATGCCCACAACGGTCTTATAGCCGCACATATACTTGCCAGCGCCCTCGGAAACACCCAGGATCACAGGGGAGTTGAGCTCCTGCGCAGTCAGCAGGATGGCCTTGGTCCATTCCAGGTTGTTGATGTTGAACTGTCCGACAGCATAGTGGCCTTCCTTGGCCTTGGTCAGCATTTCTTTTGCAGATACTAACATGATTTTCAGTCCTCCATTTTTTGATTGGCAGGCGCCGCCGCAAAGGCAGGGGCCCACAAAGATTTTACAAAATCAGAACTGCTTTCATTATAGACCATTCCCAGAGGAAAATCAAGGGCAGCGGGGCGCTTTTCCCCATTTACCCACGGCTCTGGGCGATTTTTTCGGCCAGCTCGTTTAAATAGACCCAGCGCTCGGTTTTTTCCTCCAAAGCGGCCTCCAGGGCGGCCTTCTCCTCCAGCAGGCCCGGAAGCAGGTCATACCGGGCGGCGTTCTCCTGGATTTCCTTTTCTTTGGCGGCCAGCTTTTCCTCCAGGGCGGCGATGTCGTCGTCGATGGTCTCGAACTCCCGCTGCTCTTTAAAGGAAAATTTCAGTTTGGGCTCCCGCTTGGGCTTCTCCTTTTTTTCTTTGGGCTGGGCTTCCTCTTTGGGGGAGGGGGCCGCGGCCCGGTAGTCGGTGTAGCCCCCAAGATAGGGGAGCAATTCCCCATCTGGGCCAAAGACAAACACGTGCTCCGCCATCCGGTCCAGGAAATACCGGTCGTGGGAAACCGATACCACCGCTCCGGGGAAGGTGTCCAGATAATCCTCCAGGATGGTCAGGGTGCGGATGTCCAAATCGTTGGTGGGCTCGTCCAACAGTAGAATATTGGGGGCCTCCATGAGAATACACAGCAAATAGAGCCGCCGCTTTTCCCCGCCGGACAGCCGTCCCACCAGGGAATGGTGCATGGCCCCGGGGAACAGGAATTTTTCCAGCATCTGAGAGGCTGTCAGGGTACCCTCTGGGGTTTGGGCCTGCCACGCAATATCCCGGATAGTGTCCAGAACCGTTTTGTTGTCGTCCAGCCCCTCGCACTCCTGGGAGAAGTAACCGATTTTCACCGTCTCCCCAATGCGCACCTCCCCGCTATCCGGCGGCACCAACCCCTGCATCACCCGGAGCAGGGTAGTCTTGCCGCAGCCGTTGGGGCCGATAATCCCCAGCCGGTCCCGGCGCAGCAGGTTGTAGGAGAAGTCCCGGAACAGAACCTTCTCCCCATAGGATTTGGAAACGCTGTCGATCTCCACGATTTTCTTTCCCAGCCGGGCGTGGAGGGCGGAAAGCTCCAATTCCTGCTCCGGCAGGGGCTTTTTGGCCGCGTCCTTCAATTCTTCAAAGCGGTTCACCCGGAACTGGGCCTTGGTGGTCCGGGCCCGGGCGCCCCGGCGAATCCAGTCCAGCTCCTTTTGATAGAGGGCCTTCTTTTTCCGCAGGGTGGCGGCCTCCATGGCTTCCCGCTCCGCCTTCATCTCCAGATATTTGCTGTAGTTGGCGGGATACGGGGTCAGAATACCGTTATCCAGCTCCACCATCCGGTTGCATACCCGCTCCAAAAAATACCGGTCGTGGGTGACCATGAGCAAGGCGCCCTTCCAGGCAGCCAGATAGCTTTCCAGCCACTCCACGGTTTCGCTGTCAATGTGGTTGGTGGGCTCGTCCAGAATGAGCAATTCCGCCTGACCGGCCAGGGCCGCCGCCATGGCCACCCGCTTTTTCTGCCCGCCGGAAAGGGTGGTCACGTCCTTGTCAAACTCCGTAATACCCAGCCGGGTAAGCATAGCCCGGCATTCAAATTCCGCCGACTCCTTCCGGCCCAGGGAGGCGTGGCGCAGAACCTCCTCCCACACAGTGGTTCCGGGGGTAAAGATGGGGTTTTGGGGCAGATACCCCACCCGCATCCCCGAAGCGGTGGTGATGCGGCCGCTGTCCGGCTCCTCTTCCCCGGCGCAGATGCGCAGGAAGGTGGATTTCCCCGTGCCGTTGACTCCGATGACGCCGATACGGTCGCCGGTCTCAATGGTCAGGCTGGCGTTTTCTACAAGAGGCTTCACCCCATAATTTTTTGAAATATTCTCCAACGTTAAGACAATCATCACGGTTTCCTTTCAAGAGCTTGTATCCTGTCAGAACTTACAAAAAGAAAAACCGCATGAACACTGGGTTTTCAGCATTCATGCGGTTTGTGTTGTGGTCCGAGTGGCGAGACTTGAACTCACGGCCTCTTGACCCCCAGTCAAGCG
>ERZ1643246.1906-NODE-1906-length-21343-cov-19.107103_pt1 | contig 21343 bp, 14 predicted proteins | sample MGYA00579265_ERZ1643246 | MGnify/ENA primary metagenome ERZ1643246 (study PRJEB29033, sample SAMEA4952261) | chicken gut metagenome | biome: Broiler Chicken; feature: Gastrointestinal Tract; material: Caecum | place: Ireland | collected 2018 | study: Broiler...
ATAACATATAAAAGTGGTAAATGCAAGAAAAAAACGATTGATTATATATATAATATATAAAAAATCGTTGAGTTAATAATTTATTGAAATCAAAGTGGCAAAGATGGGTGGTATTAAATTACCAGGACTTGAAAATTTGTATAATCTAGCTCTAATATTTAATATTAAGATGGAAGATTGTCTCGTTTTGAGATGATCTTTTATTTTTATAATTGATTTTTTTTGCTTTTAGTGATAGCATATATACAGAAACTTTTAACGTGCCAGGTTAGAGGCCTAAGTGATGTCGACTATAATCGAAAGTATCTAATCAATAGTATGCTCAAAGAAGGATGGTTCGAAACGTCCTTCTTTATTTTTTTATAAAATTAATATATAATAAATTTGTTCCTTAAAGAACACCAGACGTGAGTCGGACAGGAGCATACTATTTATGTGAGGGACTTTGAGCATACTGTCCTCACATTTTTATTTTTGAACCATAGTACATTGAATATTAATATTCAAGATATTATACTGAAAATGGATGATGTGAGCAAAGTTGTATAGAAAAAACTATACAGCTGTGCTATAATAAAGAAAGATGATACAATGCAGGTTCTGAAACTGTGGAGTAGGAACTATACCTATATGGAATGCTGGAGCAAATCTTTTGTATGGGAATACATTTGAGGCGTAAACCAGTTGTTAAGAGCAAAATTTCAAGAGTGGTGTGGCAGTATCGGAAAGTAATAATCAGTCCATTACAACTGGTTATTATGAGGATGATATTGGTTTCCCACCAGTCTCATCCTTTTTTATTTTTCCAAGAGGTGATGTTTGTGAAAAAAGAAAGTAAAACAATTAAAAGAACGTATGCGGTTCCTAGAAACTGTGATCCTTCATGTCCAGAATACTACGGAATTGTTTTTAAGGATGGTCATGTACGTATTGATACTAAGAGATATAAGAAGTTCTTTAAACTTCCTGATAATCGCATGGAATTAAGAAATACAGTTTATTATCAACCAACAAGAATACATGAGTTGGATTATATGTGTAATTATTTTAGAAATCGTTGTAAGTTCTTAGAACATAAGTATAACACTGAGTTTAAGCCTGCAATTGAAGCAATTAAGTCTCCAAAGCAAGTAGAAGACGAATTAAGAACAAATTTAGTGAATTCTGGTGAAACATATGAGGAAGCACAAGAAAAGGCAATAATGAAGGGAATTAAGAGAATTAATCCTTATAAGTATGCTATTAAATCCTTATATGCTCAATTCTTTCATCAAATGATGGCTGAGATTGATGCTCAAGCTTGTAGAGTAATGATACCTCATGGTTTTAGAGAAGATGATTTTAGTAAGAAAAGCTTTGATGTATTTATTCAGTCAAAACAAGGTTCAAAAGCTAAACCATTTAAAGAATTTGAAAACTATAATGTTTATGATAGAGCTTATGCCGTATGGAATTTTTTAAAGCATAATTCTAAAAAATCGTATGATATTTTGTGTGAGTATTATCCTGAAATGGTATACGATCCAGATAAACAATATAAAAATGGAGATTTGGCTTTATCAGTTTTGAAACTGGATGAAAGATATATTTTAAGTGTATTAAAGAATATTCATTTATTCTTCGATGAAGTATGTGTTGTTGGCTTTAATGAAAATGTTCGCGATGCCTCATGGGATTACGAAGAGTATTTTCTTAATGAAGTTAATCAATATATTAAGAATCAAGATTTATAAAAGGGGTGAGAATTTATGCCATATTTATTTTTAAGTTTTGCAGATAATTTAGATAAGGATTCTAAAAGCAAGAGAGACTTTTATAATTTATCTTTAGAAAAACAATATAATATTTTAAAGAAAAGAATTCCAGCTGGTAGGCAACTAGATTCATTTGCCCAATTTATAGAACAGTGCTTTCCATCTGCTATGCAGAAGAAATATTATTTATCATGTCCTAATTTCTTACGTGAAAAAAGAACAAATGCTTCAGGTGCTACTTTTTTAAATAATCTTGTAATACGCCCTGAAAAGACATTAAGTATGAGAAGTTTCTTACCTGATAATCAAAATATCATCCTTATTGGTGATATTTATGAAGGTGGAAAATTAAAGATGTTTTCCGTTAAAGGTATTCAATTGATTGATGATTCTATGTCATCACCATATGACCTTGTTATTTCGGGCTGCCCTGCTTGTAATTCATATTCTAGAAATAACTGGTCAATTAATCATGTTGATTACAATGATACATATTTTACCCCTGATAATATATTAGAAATTATTGAACGTTGTTATACAGTAGAAAACCCAGCTGCAATTAGAAGAACTTATGATTTATGGCATGAATATTTTAAATTTAGAGATTATTATTTAAAAGAACAGTCTAATCGTAATTTAAAAGTTGATGCTTGTTATTACCTAGAAACATTTGCAGTTAATAGAAAAGAATATAAGATGGATTCAATGACATATGATGAATTCATATTAGATGAACATGATGATTTCAAACGTGGTGATATGATTGTAGTTACTAAGAAGGTAGCTCAAGCTGAATCATTCCCTTTAGTTAGAGTAGATTTTATTAGAAATAAAAAAGCATTCCTAGCTGCAACTATAACTAAAGGCAAAAAGACTATCAACGAAGAAGAAAGATTGATTCGTTCATTAGCAAATGATAATGTAATCATAACTACTCTTGATCCTAAGAAGGAAGATAAACTAGGCTCATTAATTAATGCTGGTTATGAATTAGGTGAAAGATTTAAGACAATTAAGTTTGAAATTGAACCATTGGTACACTTGGAACAAGTAACAAAACAATGTAAAAAAGATATTGAGGACTCTATATATTCTATCGAATTGAAATATAAGAACAGAGTTACTCAAGAAGTCGAAGAATATCTAGATTCTTTCGAGAATCAAAGACGTTCAGAAATTGCTTTATCACTTGATGAATATATAGCTGAATTAGAGAAAAAACTAAATTCAGATGTTGAAAAGAATGCGGATAAAGGTATTCTTAAATTAATTGATACCGAAGTTGCAAAGATTAAGAAGAGTTTAAAACAAGGAAAAGATGAATCTAAAAAGGATTTTGAAAAGCGTCTTGAAGAGGCTATTCAAGCCGTTGATGTAAAGGCTTATTATATAGCTAGAAATAATGCATTAGCGTCAGCTTTTGAAAAGAGATTATTAACTGATTTAGAAAAAGAATTAAAGACAGTTAAAACTGATAAGGAAAGAGAACTAACAAATAAATATAAAGAAGATATACGTAATGAATCGGCTGAAGTTAAACAAAAGCTTGAGGCTGAATTAGAACAAAAGAAGGCTCAAATCATTGAGGATGAAACTGAAATTTGTTTCTCTGTATACTTTAAACCAAATGAAAGACGTGAGGTTAGTTCAAAGCAAGCTGAATTAATCAGTACATGTGAGTACATCGTTTATGATTATCGTGCTGAAAAAGCTAAACTACAAAGACAAGAAATGGCTTTAGAAAACTTCTATTCTGGAAATGTTAAGAATCCATATTTATCAACATATCTATTTACTCCAGAAAAACTACAACAGGTAGTTGCTGAACGTACAGATTGGCAATGGTATTTGGAATCTTTAAATGACATGCAAAAAGAGGCTGTTCGTAAAGCAGTTTCAAGTAATGGAGTATTCCTATTACAAGGTCCTCCAGGAACAGGTAAAACTCAAGTTATCGCAGAAACTGTTGCTCATTTAGTTAAGGCTGGTAAGAAAGTATTAATCTCATCAGAAACACATAAAGCAATAGATAATGTATTTGAGCGTTTGCCTAAAATTGCTGAGATTGTTCCTATCCGTTTAATTCCTTCAAAAAATAATAAGGATAGTGAATATACGCCTAAATATTTAGTTGATAATTTCTATTTGAATATTAGTACTAATATGAAGAATATTGTTAACAAATATAAGAATTTCAAAAAGAATAAAGAAGATTTTGAAGAGAATTTTGACCAATTGAAACTATTAAACAGTAAAATTGAAAAAGCTCAAGCTGCTTATCTAAAAGCTCAAAAACAAATTGAAGAATTAGATAAACAAGCTAAGATTAAGAATAATTCTATATCCGAATTAAAAGATAAAGTTGATTCAATTCGTATGGTATTAGATACTTTGAAACGCACAAGAAGACATGCAGAAAAGTTTAACTTATCATTAGATGAAGATATTAGACAGGATGTTATTGCTAAGTTTGTTAATATACTTTCTGAGTCATTTGATTCAAGTGAATTTATTACTACAGATATTGAGGCATTAGTAAAAAATATAAATAGCATTAAAACTACTGATGTTGAAAATGAGGTTAGAAATTTAAATCCTGAATCAAATGAGGCAATTCTTAAAGCTAAACAAAAGACTATTAAAGCAGCATTAGCTGAATTAAGAGATGAAGATGATGAAATAATTCCTGGTAAGGAACAAGAGTATGCAGATTTAAGAGTTCAATTAGTACAAGTAAATAATGAACTAAAAGCTAGTGGTCAGCAAAGAACTGGTGATGGTTTATTAGATAAAATCTTTGTTTATGATTTTATGATTAAGAATACTGATGTATTAGCATCATTAATTGAAAGTAAGAAGAATTCTTTAATCCTATTGCGTAATGATTTGATATCTGAAATTGATGAGCTTATTGCTGTAGAGGAAAATAAGCAAAATGATATTCAAGATCAAATTAATTCAATTGGTAAGGAAATTAAGAATATCAATGCTCAAATTGATGAGATTGAAGATTCTAGTGAAGTTCAAGAAATTCAAACAAACAAGAGTAAGCTTGAAACTCAAATTGATACTTTCTTTAAAGAGTTTGGAATCCTTGAACCATATAAAGATATTAATGATGCATTAAATATTATTAAAGAAACATTTGAAGATTTAGAAATTAATTATGCTCAACGTGAAGCAGAAAATAAAGAAAAGATTCCAATGTATGAGAAGATTTCTAAATATCTATCTCAAACAGACGTTATAGAAGATGATAGAAGATTATATACAAAGGATTTATTTGAAAGTGCAAATGTATTTGGTATTACATGTACAAGTAATGATAGATTTACAAATGAAAATAATACTGAATTAGGGGATTTCAATATTGATGATATTGATATCAAGTCTATTGGTATTGATGTTGTAATTATCGATGAGGTTTCTAAATCAAGTTTCATTGATTTATTAATTCCAATTCTTTATGGTAAGACTGTCATTTTGGTAGGTGACCATAGACAGTTACCACCAATGTATGAATTTGCTAAGATGCGTGATGAAGAGTTCGAGAACTTAGATGAAAATATCATTAACCCTGATATTAATAAAAAGTTTACAAAAATGTATGAAGAATGTTTCTTTAAGACATTGTTTGAAAGAATTCCTAATGATTATAAGACTATGCTTGTTCAACAATATCGTTGTCATGAGCACATTATGAAGGTATTTAACCATTTCTATCAAGGAGAATTACGACTTGGTTTTAATGGTCAAAATAATCAAAAGAAGCATAACATAGAATTATATTCAAATGGTCGTAAGATTATTCAACCTGATAAGCATGTTTACTTTGTAGATTGTAAGCAATTTGAAACTAGAGACCAAGATTCAACATCAATTTATAATGTAAGTGAAGCTAGAGTCGTAGTTGAGCTTTTAAAGAAGTTAAAGCTATACTTTAGAAATAATCCTAAGGTTGAACCATTAAGTGTTGGTGTAATCTGTACATATGGTGATCAAGCAAAGAAGATTAAGGATTTAATGAAAGCAGAAAAGATTACTGCTAATGACTTCAAAACAGGTCAGGAAAAGCTAATTGTCAGTACAGTAGATGATTTCCAGGGTGATGAACGTGATATTATTATCTTATCAACAGTTCGTAATCCTCAGGAACCAGGAAAATCTAATCCAGGATTCATTCTTGCATACCAACGTATAAATGTTGCTCTATCTAGAGCACGAAAGTTATTATGCGTTGTAGGTAATCGTAATTACCTTGAACAAAGAGGTGTTATTGATTTACCAGATGTATTTGGTAGACCAAAATATAATCAACGTAACTTTAGAGTATATGAAGAGATTTTAAATACAATTGAAACATATGGTAAAGTTGTTGAAGATATTGATATTATTGAGGCTAAGGAGGGAAAAATAAATGCGTAATTTCAACATAGATACTACATTACCTTTTCCATTCCTTGAACTTAATGAAATTGTTACAGCAACTGAGGTTAAGAAGCCATCAGGTGTAACTTACATGCTTTTGGTTCTATTAAAGGAAGCTAAAAATAAAGATCAATATATTGCATCTTTACTTGAAACATTTGGCATTCCTAAAACACTACATGGAATATATGCAGATGAAATAAAGAGACTTATGGATTCAGGTATTATCTATAGTCAATATTATTCACCATTTGCTTTTTCAAGATATACATTAGACGATTTTAAATTTACTGTTCTTGGTAATAAGGTGTTTGCTGAAGAACAAATTTCAACAGGAAAAGAAAAAGAAAGCAAAGTTAAGTGCTATTATGATATAGCTCTTAATCAGCTTTCATTAAGACCAAATCCTGAATTAGAAGTCAAAGCACTATATGATAATGCCTTTGATGAGAAGTTCGTATTACAGTTTGAGTGTAAGAAGGATGTTGAAGATTATTTTAATTCACAAAAAGGACCTCAATTTCAAGTTAAGGCTGCAGAAGTTATAACTAAGGTTGAACTTCAAGAAAAGAAATGCTTTGTAGGTAAATACAATGCAAAATTTGTTATTGATGGAGACACGTTATCAATTAAAATTGATCATAAATCAGCTCAAGAATTCTTCGATGAATTCTATACTGCTGAATTTGTTAATAAGTCTATAACACTAAAAAATAAATTTAAATTTGATAGCTGTTATGATGCTAAATTGTCTAATTTTACAGAAGATGAGATTTATCAAGCAATTATTCCAAGTGAGTATCCTCAAATCTTATCAAAGAAGTATTCATTAGTATTATCTAGAGAAAAGTATAAAATCAACAAACAAAACAATATTATTATTGATAACAATTCAGTTGATGCAATCTCTAAATATGCTAATGTGATTTGTGTAGATGGTTCTCAAGTATATGCTTATTGTCCAGTAAGATTAGAATTGAATGAAAAGAAGCTTGGTAAGATTTATTTACCATTATTATTGGTTTTAAAACCATCTATGAATGAATTTGCAGATGCAATTGCAAATTACATTAATACTAAAAATACATATGCTTATGATTCATTTAAAGAGATTGTATCAATCTGCAATGTAACTAAAAATTATGATAAGGCTATTTCAATGCTAAAGTCTTACATGACTGAACATGCTGATAGTAATATTGTAATTATAAATGAAGTTAAGCCTTTATTAACATCGAATTCTACATTGTTAAACGAATACAAGAAGCTTGTAACTGAATCTTATACTAAGTATATTAAATCAGTTAAAGAAGATTCATTAGATTCTGCATTAAAGATTACTTCATCAATTCCTGATTTTATAGGAATGAAAAGTGTAGATGTACTATCTTTAATTATGGAATTTTTAAAACAACCTAAAAAGACCGTTGAAACATTTGAGATTTTAACAAAGTATTTCAATAAGGATGCTGTATTAAGTTATATTAATCCATTTGAAGAAGTGTTAAAGAATAAGAAAGCACAATCTCAACAATTACTAGACATTGTTACATTTGACGAATCACTTACAAATGTTAAAAAGATTACTGGTATAAAAGATGTTGCTAAATATTCATTTGATGAAGATGAATTAATTAAGCCAGAATTCAAAAAGGAATTCGTTACTGCTAATAATGCATATAAGAGTATTTCTGTATTTAAACCTTATAATACAAAGTACTTTGATGAAGCTGATAAGTTTATGGCCATTTTTGGTAGAATAAATGATAATCTTAATATTTTAGATGCTGCCTTAAAGAATCCTAAGAATATTAAAGCTGATTTAATTGATAAGAAAATTTCATCAGGTGATTATCAGTTTGTATTAATTAATTTAGCTGCTAAGTTGGATTTATTATTAACTGAAAAGTTTAAGCTAGATGGTACACTTGCTGATAAACTTAATGCTGCTAGAAAAAATAAAGATTTATCTAAGGATATAGTTTCTGATCTTCATGAATTAAGAGAAAACAGAAATGCTTTAGCTCATCCGGAAGATAGAAACACAAATTATAATACTGATGATCTTCGTAGATGGAGTAAAGAAGTATTTGATATTGAGGAGGCTAAATAATGAGTCATCAAGTTACAATTACATTTGAAGGATTATCAACACAAGTTCAAATACAATGCGAACAAGCGACTGCTTCACTATGTAAGATTGATAAGACACTTGCAAATGTCAGAAAAAATGCTAGTAGAATTCAATCCCAAAAATTAAAAGAATATGAAGAATATTTATTAAATGCTAAAGAAAAAATCAGCAAAGAGATTGAAGCATTTAAAAAAGCTGCTAACGAATATAAAGGTCAGCAAATGCTTTCGCAAGATGCATATAGATTGAGAAGATTATTTAATGAACAGGCTAATAATTTAATTAAAACTGCAGCTGATTTAACAGGAGCTAAGTTAGCAGTTATTGACCAACTTGTAAATGAAGGTTTGTTAGAAGAAATTACTAATGCTAGTCAAGAGTTGCAAAATCAAATCAATGGTGTAAAGACATTTGATCAAAGTCTTTTAGGTCAAATAAATGCTATTGATGATGTTTCATTAAGAGAGCTAGCTTATCAACAGATGTTTAAAGGAAATGCTGATTTTAATTCCATTATGAGTAATGCTCAGCAAGAATATGATAAAATATTAGGTAGATCATCATTTGTTGAGGACATTAAGGAAGAAATGAAGGCTTCTGGTGTATCACAAGAGGAAATTCAAGAAATCACAAGTAAGCCTATTACAGCTCAAACGGTTAATGAAATGTCAGCAAATGCTAATACAGCAATAGCTGATGAGAAGATTAGAAAAGAAACATTAAAAGTTATAATTAAATCAATTAAGGATAGAGGCTTTGTTGTTGATACAAAGAAGAATCTTAAGATTGATAGACAAAGAAATGTTGTTAAGCTTGTTGCTGTTAAACCTGATGGAAAGACAGCAGAATTCGAAATTTCATTAAATGGTAAGTTTATGTATCGTTTTGAAGGATATGAAGGACAAGCATGCAACAAGGATATAAATCCATTCATTGAAGATTTAAAGAATGTATATGATATCAATATTTTACATGAAGAAGTTCAATGGTCTAATCCAGACAAAATACAAACACAAAAGTATCAATATATGAATACTAATAAGGGCAAAAACTAGGAGGTAGTAAAATGTCATTAGAAAATAGTTTTAACAAAATTAAAAGAAGTGCAGGTATTAAAAAGTGCGTTCTTATCGATGGTAACGTTGGTGACGTATATCTAGATGAAAAGAACAAGATTGTAACATTACGTGAATATCTTGAAAATATGCTAAAGGACATGGACTACGAAGATATAGTTTACTGGGACCGTGTTGAAGGTGCAACAGGAGCAGTTGATAAGCTTCAATTAATCGATGATGTTGAAGTTGAAGGAGATTCTTATGATCTTGGTGATGATGAGGAAGAAGTTGCCCCAAAGAAACAAGAAGGTTTATTTAAATCTCCATCTGATATCTTAAATGTTGTATATAAGAACATTATCAATAAGAAAAAGAAGGTTGCCTTCATTCTAAATTGGAGTGAATACTTATTTAGTACAACTGGCTTATCGGAAGATGAAAGACAAAATATTACTGTTCTAGGTAAAGCTCTAAAGGATAGAAAAGTTGATTATTTAGCTTCTGATGTTAATGAAAGTGTCGTGATTATTGTATGTAATAAGGCTTCAGGTTTACCTTTATCTTTCTATAATGGTAATCCAGAAGTTGAATTAGTTACATTACAAAAACCTGACCGTGAAGAACGTAAGGCTATGGTTGCTAAAATTGAAGATTCATTTGAAGTTAAATTAAAACCTAATACTGATTCATTATTAGATAAGGATAATGCATCTTTCATTGATATGTTAGATGATTTTACAAATAGAGAAATTATTCAAATTTCTAGAATGTCTCGTAAAGAAGATAAGATGACATTTGATAAATTATTCTATTTATTCAAGTATGGTGAAAAGAACAATCCATGGGAAAAACTTGAATATGAACGTGTTAAGGATATTAAGAAGGAATTATCTGACAGAGTAGTAGGCCAAGATGAAGCAATTGCTAAGATTGAAAAGACTGTTGTAAAGGCTTATATGGGCTTATCAGGCTTACATAAAGCTTCATCAAGAGCTATGCCAAAGGGAGTATTCTTCTTTGTAGGACCTACTGGTGTTGGTAAGACTGAATTATCAAAAGCATTAGCTAAGTTCTTATTTGGTGATGAACAAGCTTGTATTCGTTTTGATATGTCTGAATATGCTCAGGAAAATAGTGATCAAAAGTTAATTGGTGCTGCTCCAGGTTATGTTGGATATGAAGAGGGTGGACAGCTTACTAACGCAATTAAAGAACATCCATTCTCTGTTGTCTTATTCGATGAAATTGAAAAGGCTGCAAAGCCAAATCCACGTATCCTTGATATCTTCCTACAAATCCTAGAAGATGGTCGTTTAACTGATTCTAAGGGTGAAACAGTATATTTTAGTGATACTATTATCATCTTTACATCTAATCTGGGTGCTAATCGGGTTGCGGCTTCTGAGAATAAAGAAGAGACTGCAAAAGAATTCATTAAGATTGTTAAGGATTACTTTGACAATGAACTTAAGAGACCTGAATTATTAGGACGTATTGGTTATAACAACATTGTTCCATTTAACTTCATTCAGGATAGAGACTTCTTATATAAGATTGCAAAATCTAAGCTAAAGCCAGTTAAGGCAGGTATTAGTGAAAAGTATAAGATTGATCTTGAATTCGATAAGGAAATGGATGTTATCAACTATATCCTTAACGGTGTAGATACTGCAAAGGGTGGTCGTGACATTTTAAATGCAATTAATGATAGACTATTAGATCCACTAGCAATGTTCTTATTTGAAAATAAGGAAGATTTAAGAGATTATCGTGGTGGTACATTAACTGCTAGCGTTTGCAAGGAAGGTCTTAAGTTTGAATTCACAGAGTAAGTTTAATGTAGCCTATATTAAGTTACTAACTGAAATAGAAGGACCTTTTAAAAGATGCTGTATATGGTTCCAAGGATGTAATATTCATTGTAAAGGTTGCTGTAATCTTGAATTACAAGAATTGAAGCCAAATCATATTGTAACTATGCAAGAACTAATTAATATAGTTGTAGAAGCAAAGAATCAATATGATGTAGAAGGCATTACATTATCTGGTGGCGAACCATCTTTACAAATGAATTTAAAAGAGTTCAATGATGAAATACATAAATTGGGATTAGGTATTATCATGTTTAGTGGAAAGCCTAAACAACTACTTAATCCTGATTTAGTTGGATCAGTTGATTTATTAATTGATGGTCCATTCATTGAAGAAGAAAAGGATAATGATAGAATTTTGATTGGTTCTAAAAATAAAAACCTATCATTCATAAGTGATAGGTATAAAGCTTATGAAGATTATTTTTATAATCCTACATCAGTTGAAGAAGTGACTGTAGAAGATTATATATTTATTAATGGAGATTAGAAATGAATAGTATCGATTGTACAATATCTTTAAAAGATGAAAATGGTGCTACAATCACATCTAGTGATATTTTAGATTTTGTGACTAAAAATGCAGAATTAAGTTCAATTATATATGATAATCCTATACAATTGACTCGAACATATAATAACGGAAAACTATCTTCAGAAACTTTGGGAACAAAGTGTAATATTTCAAACTATTGTTTTTCTGGAGTGTATTTTATTCTATCTAAAAATAATGAGTTGCTGTATATCGGAAAAGATCAAAATGTAAATGGTAGATTAAATGAGCATTTAATAACTTGTAGTGTCTCAACCTACTCAAAACTAAATAAAGTACATAGTTATTTATTGGAATTACAAAAAACGGGTCAACCATTAGAACTTAAGTATTTCGCTATTGCATCGTCAAAAGGTAATAATGGTTCGATTGAGGGAAACCTAATAGAACATGCTATGAATAATAAGAGTATATATCCGTTATTATGGAATAAAAGAAGAGATTGATATGGATAATAAAAGAATTGAAAAAGAAATGCGACAATTTGAATTAATATTACATTATCATTTTATTCAAATATCATGGCTCGCTAAGGCAATGCGTTCTGTGAAAATCGAAGTTGATGGCGAAGGAAAAAACCATGATGAATACACGAATGAAGGTTTAGCTACTGTTGGTGATACTATGCTGAAATCTATGATATCAGACATGTTATATAGAGATGGTATTACAACTAAAGGCGCTATAACAAAAGCTAAAGAAGGCATTGAAAACAATGATACAATGCATAAACTTATGCTAGGAGAAGACTGGATTAGATACTCATATAATGACTTACATTTTACTATGGATAACCCTCCTCAGCATGAGAAAGTTGTAAGTAAGAAACATGATCCTTATATTGAAGCAATTGTTGGTGCTATATATTATGATTCCAACTATGACACTACAAAGAGATGGGTTAACAAATATTTGATACCATTATTGAAGAAGTACTGCTAACATAACTAATATAGTGCTAGTGACTAGATACTAGTAGTTTGCATAGGTCGAGGTATATGTTCTAGTAACTAGATGTTTTTATCTAGTATTCAATATACCCCAACCACGATTTTTTCTAGTATTTCCTATGATGCCTCACATGTTGAATGTGTCTGCTTTCTATCTCTAAAAGAGGAGAAAAACCAATAATTTTAATAGAAAATAGAGGAATTTTAGGTGAAATTCCTCTTTATTTTTACCTTGTATGTGTGAATATGTGATTATGTACAAAAGTTTAGTTGCGAGCAAGAGAAGTGGTGGATAATTAGAATTTATTACATTTGAACTAATATATCCACCCTTTATTTTTATATAAAATAAAAAACATGAAAATTATTGAATATGAATCTAGTATGGTTTATAATATAGATAATAAATAGATTGTTACAATTACATATATAAATAAATTGCTCTATGTGAAATTTTACATAGATTTTTTGTGTTTTTGTGAAAAAACATAACGAAAAAAACATAACGATATTGTTTGTAGGAGGATTGTTTATGGTATATATTTCTAAATTGTTAAGTGGAAAAAATATTTATAGTTTATTTACATATAAACCATATGATGATAATAGGTTTTTCAATAAGATTGATTCATTAATATGCAAAGAAGATGAGCCATCAGATAATTTTATAAGAATTGTTGAAGAGATTACTAATTTATATAAAGATGATTTAGTATTTAATTTAGAATCTAAGAGAAATTATGATTATATTTGTCCAGTAATTAGCAATGAAAAATTTTATAATCTTAATTTAATGATTTGTAATTTTATTAGTAAAGAATTTAATGTTCCAGTTGTAACTGATTTTTTTAATGAGACTAAAATTGATAAGTTAGATTATAAAGATAAATATACAAAGGACGATACTATTAATTTTTCAATAAATGAGAAATACTTAAATAATGATATTTTATTTATTGATGTATTAAGTTCTACAGGTTCAGTGTTAGATTATATAGCATCTAAGTTTAATAAAGAAGCTATAGTTGATTTTGTTACAATTGGTGTAAGATTTAATGCACCTAGTATAAATAATTCTAAAATTCAAAATATAGAAGAACTAAGCTTTGATTTAGACTGTTTATATAGTGATGGATATGTTGTAGAAATTAAAGGTCTATTTAATAAAAAGGATGTTGTAGTTGATTTACGTAGAAATCTTTCTATCATAATTGGTGCAAACGGTGATGGAAAATCGACAGCTTACAAGATTGCTACCCTTGCAACTAGTAATTATGTTGGAGATGTTTTAAGATTATCTAAGTATTACTTTAATGCTATTCACATAAATAAATATGTTGATAATGAATTGGTAGAAACTAAAATATTAGAATACAAGGATGTTATTCCATCTAAGAAAAGACTAACAAAATTATTTAATACTAAGAAGTCAAAAAACGAAAAAATTAGTAATATAAAAAAGACATTAAAAAAACGATTATATACAATTTTTGATAAAAACTTAATTGAAGAAATTTTAAATAAAGAAAATCGTAAAAGCTTTGTGAAATTTATTAAATGTATAAATGACGAAGAATATATTTCATTGTTTAGAAAAGTAATATATGGAGATAAAACATGTAACAATGACATTATAAGAATTATCAGAAAAAATAATCTTGAAATGAAGTTTAATACTATCAAGGATGTTCTAGATTTATTATCTAATAATAATTACATAAAAAATGATTACTCATTAATTGAAACAAATGATGTAAATTATTTTGACTGTACCTATAATAGAAAATTAGCCCAAGCAATCTATAAACGTGAGATGGTATTTAGTGAAGAGGATTTCAATTTCGAAGATTATTACGATGAAGAAATGTTTTATGCAGAACCAATTGCTTATGATGAATTTCCTAAATTTGAAGAAAATTTCAAATATGAAGAGATGGATGAAGAAGAATATAGAATGACTCATATTGATGATTATTCTGATGATTATTCTGATGAATACGATGGATATAATGGCATGGATGTTGAACCAGATGATCGAGATATTGAAGACTATTATAGAAGACTTGAGGAATATGAAGAGTCATATTATGACTACGATGATTATGAGCCTGTTTATAGAACTAAACCTAAAAAGCCCACTTATACAGTTAAAAATGGGTTAAATTGTTTATATAAAAATGTATTAGTAGATTCATTTGTTTTTCATAAAGATAATTCATCATTTGATGATGTTATTAATATTGATGGATTATTTGGATTTAACAACCAGTATTTAAGTAGAGTATATGGATATGTTAACACTTTAGATTATTGTAATGAAATCGAAGGGAATATTAATGAGGAACTAGAAAAGAACTTAAATAATTATTTAATTGAAAATCAATATCTAATTCAATTTGGTTTATATTCGATTCTTGATAAGCAGCAATTTGAAAATTTATCTAATGCTTTAAAAAATAAACAATTAAAGAATAGAGCTAAGTTTATTGAATCATTCAAAAAAATAGTAGAAGCAACTAAAAATATATTATCTAAAAAAATGTTAATTGTTGAAAAAATATTAAATAAATATTATGTTGATAAAACTGTTAATATTTTAAATAATACAATTTATATATTAGACCAAGATAATAATTATATTCCTATTAACGCATTATCTGCTGGTGAAAAGAATTTAATGATTATATTATTATATGTTGCATTAAATGAAAGAAGTATAATTTTTGATGAGCCAGAATTGTCTATGAATATTGCTTGGCAAAACGAATTGATTAAAGATTTAGTTAAATTGCAGCACCCTAATCAACGTTTTACGATTTTAACACAAACTCCACAACTAATTTCATATGCTGAATTAGCTAAGTTTATATCTTCTATTAATAGTTTTGAAAATGACAATTTTGATTATAATAACTCATTAGGTGGAAGTAAAGATGTCATGAATACAGTTGATTTGTCTGAACTAGAATATAGAGAATATAAAGATGATGAGTTACCTTTTTAAAATGGTGGTGATTTGATGAAGAATTTTAATGTTGAAAGCTTTAAAAAAGCATCAAATAATGATTTGTTTAATAATGATTTATTTAATCATAAAAATAAAAATAAAACTTCTATTATTGTTGAAGGTCCAGAAGATATCTCTTTTTATAGAGCATATTTATTAAATGTATATGATGATTTATATACTCCTAATATTATATGTGTGAACAATGGAAAAAAAGAAGTTCTTAAATTAGCTAAAAACAATAATTTAAAATCGAATAAATACATAGTTGATTTAGATTATGACAATAAAGATAAGCTAAATAAAAGTGGTGCTATCTCAACTACAGGCTATAGTATGGAAAATTTCTATTTCTACATAGATAAAGACAATAATAATTTAAAGAAGCTAATAGATATTTTATGTTATGACTATGCTATGGTTCAAAAAGCAGAAGATTATATTGAATATGAATTACTTAAAGTTCTAAATAATCATATAGAAAATAAGTTATATTATTATGCTTATATGAAAACATTGCATGAATACAATAGACCTTTTTCAAAGAATGTTAAAGAAGTAGAATCAAATTATTTAGAAGTAATTAATAGTGAATTAGAAGCTTATTCTGAATATGAAAAAAATAAAATAAAAGCTAAATTTGAAGAAAATATAAATCTTATAAAGAACTCAAAATATCTATTTATTAGAGGTCATGATTTATTTGATTTAATGTTCGAATATTTCACTAACTGCAAATATATAGATAGTTCAAAGATTACTAAAAAATATATTTATGCTTTAGCGGAATATTTATATGTTCCGGAGGAATTCAAAAATCAATTTTAAAACAGGAGATAAAATGAATAACAGAGAATATTATAATTTATCTGATGAAACGATAAAAAAATTAAAGTCTATATTTATGCTTGATGAAATTAAAAGATATACAGAAATTCCAAGCTTAATAAATATTGATGTTTTTGACTTAAATAATTTATTTTTGGACAAAAAGGTTATTTTTTCTAAGCAAGGAATATATCGTCTTGAAATGTTTAAGTTTAGTTATAAAATACCTGAAAATACATCTTTATTTGTTGGTATTGATGGTAACAGAAATATGGATTTAAAAATGATAGATAAGATTATTGATGAGATAAGAAGAAATGTTGTTAATGTTGAAGTTTCATATGCAACATATTATGATGATGCATTGCGTGATGGATTAGTTAGGTTGAATCTTATTAATACAATGGTTACTGAAAAAGAAAGTATCGAATTAAATTTTAATGATGAAGATTATGAAAAACTAGCCCTTGAAATTGCTGAAAAGCTTTCGCCTATTCATGATTTATCTGAAAAAGATAAAGAACGATTAAAAGAGCTAGGCTTATTGGAAGAATTCTACTCTCATAAAGATAAAGTAGTATTAAAAGCTTTTGAAGATAGAAAGTTTATTGATTTATTTTCACAAAATGACATAAATACCTCTTTTATTGGAGTTGTAAATAAAGAATATAATTTTGAAGCTAAAACTGATTCTGAATATGCATTTGCTAAAATTAAGTGTAATGCTAATCTTCCAATAAAATATATTAATAATTTAATTGCTAGTTTTACTCATAAAGGTATATTCTTTTATTATGGATTATATATAGATGAATCCTTAAATGATGATGAAATATATATAGCATGTTTAGAGTTAAAACCCAAAACTAGTATTAATAAAGAAGTGGTAAATGATAGAGATATCATTAACAATGAAGTATGTGAAAAAATAATGGAAGTGGGGCTTATCGATACATTAGATAATTATTTAGAAATTTGTGGTTTGATTAATATAGATTTTGCTGATGTAATAGAAGTTGTTCATCAACGAACTATAGCAAACTATTTTAATGGTAACATCACACTTGATGGACCAATAGCCTTTAATTTTTTTAGCAATAATAATTCCAAAACATTATTAATAATTGAGGCTAATGAGAACTTTAGTTATAAAAATATTGAAAGAATAATAAAGTCTATAAATGAAAAATTAAATAATACTGAAATAATTTATGGTTTTTATTCTAATGAGATAATGGCACTTAATCAAGCTAGATTAGTAATAATAAATACAGTTGATAATATTGAGACCGAAAATGAAACTATCGAATCAATTGATAATACTATAGATAAAGAATATGATTTAGATGATATATTGAAGAAATGCAAAGAAAATAATAATTATTCTATTAATTTCATTCAAAATATTACTAATCTTGGATTCAATGAATGTCACAGAATAAAAGAAAAGTTAATGGAAATAAAGTAAAATATAAAAAGGGAGGATTAACATTAATGTATTGTAAATTAGAAAATGGATTACAAATTATTGTTGTTAAAAATTATATTCCCAATTTTGCTGTAATTGAAAAAATATATAAAGAAGATGATTTTTATAACATTGATTTAAAAATCGGAAAAGATATTAAGACATATGCTATAGAAGCTTTTGGAACTAAACTATTTTTAAATATAAGGCATTATGAATGGGATGTTAAATACGCATTTAGACAAGAAATATTTTCAAATTCATATTTATTATTATGGGATTATGAACCTTGTAATTTAAAAATAGATGAAGAAATTGAATTATTAGATTTAAATGAAATAGATAAGAAAATAAAGTACTTAAAAATGAGACATATTGATTCCGTTTATCATTTTACTAATGTTACAAATATTGAAAGTATTTTAAAAAAAGGGTTGATTCCAAGAGAGTCTTTGAGAGATACTGATATAGTATATGATTATAATGATGAAACACGTATGGATAATAAAAAAGATTGTAATTGTATGACTTTAACATTTCCTAATGTAAGGTTTTTAAATAGAATTGCTAATAAAGTGATGTGTATTATCGAATATGGTGAGGATTTATTATTTAGGCTTATTAAAAATGATAGGATTTATTTTTGTGATTATAATGCTGCTAGAGGTGATAAAACCATAGGTAAAAGTTTTAGATGTTTACAAAAAATGTTTAGAAATGATAATATTTACTTGAAAAATCCTGCATTTCCTATGACAGAAAACTTATCAAAACCTCATCAGAGAGATAAAGATTTACCACCATCGTTTCCAAGCCATGACCAAGCTGAAATATTAATAAATGCCATAATTAGAAGTTCAAATATTAAACGTATAATATTTAAAGATGAAGATCATATTGGAGAGTTGAAAAATTTATTAGAATATAATAATATTGAATATGTAGTTGATTCTTCATTTTTTACTGATAGAAAGAATTACATAAGGAGAAAATTCCATGGCTAAGAGAATGTATTTTACATTATCCAACGATTTTATATATGAAGAGAAATTTGTTGAGTTTAAATTTTATAATGGTTTTGCTGTATCTCAAAAACAGAAATCTATAGATTCATTACATGAAGCTATTTTAGATAGTGACAGTAATGCTAATATTTTAGAAGTATCAAGTAAATCTAAAAATGAATTGGGGGTTAAATTAAGTGCTTTTAACCTGAAATTAAAAATAAAAGGAAAGCTAATTTCAGTCGAAAATATATTTCAATCATCAAAAATATTTGAACATGGTGGTCCGTATAAAGATTTATTATATGTAACTCCGATTGAAGCCAAAAAAGATGAAAGAATAAGAAATAGTGGAGATATAATAGGGTTTGAATTTAATAATAAAAATTATCCAATTGAACCTAAAACATTATTTTATGATTGGATATATTGTAACACACTAAATTTACAACCTGAAATTGTTAAGGAATTAATTCAATATAATACTTTTACAGATATTGAATTTAACCATGAAAAGTCCATTAATTGTCAGGCTAGAACAGTTGCAATATTTGTTTCGTTATATAAAAATAATTTATTAAATGAAGCCTTATCAAGTATTGATAAATTTTTAGATATCGTTTATAAAAATAAAAAAACTGCTCTTTTTGAACAGTTGTCATTTAAATTTTAAATGTATAGCAAAATTAAACTATTATAATAAGTATAATATGTTTATCGTAAACAACAAGTGTCGTATGAGTAAACGTGTTAAATTAACCCAATTCGAATTGAAAATTAATATAAGAATGTGTTCATTTGTCATCCTACGACATGGTGCTAGAAGTTCAAATGTCCTAGTGCTTCACATGTTGAGACGGTATGTCTTCTTTCGCTGAAATAGTGATTAATACTTTGTATTAAAGATATTATTAATAATAAATAGAGAACAATTAAAAACAAAATAAGGAACAAATAAGGAACTGAAATGTTGATATTAGGGTTCTCTAAATTAAAAGGGTTGTAGGGGAGACCGAAACTCTAAAATCTAAGGGTTGAGGACTATAAACAGGTAGGTTGTGAGGAAACTATAAATTATAAAGGTTGTAATCTATAAAGTAAGCGTCAAAAATGAGACGTAGAAAAAGCCCCTATTCCTAGGAGCGTAATATAACCAATACTAAAAAGCTGGATTTCCAGCTTTTTATCATTTTATTCTTAAATGTTGTGGTAATTCATTTGAATATGGTAATAACCTTCTTAAATTATCAACATCATTATTATTTATTTTAGCTAATGTATCGAATACATATATTAAATATTCAAATACATTTAGATTATTAGCTAATGCAGTCTCAACAATACTATAGGCAACACTACTCATATTAGCTCCATTTTCCGTGAAGCAGAATAAGAAATTCTTTTTACCTATAACAAAGTTCTTCATACCACGTTCAGCTAAATTATTATCAATTGATAATCTGCCATCTAATATATAGTTAGCTAGATTATCAAATTGATTTAAGGAATATGCCATAGCTTTACCTAAAGCTGTTTTAGGTGGTACAGTTGGATAATTCTTATCTAACCAAGCTTTATATTCATCTAATATACTTTTAGATTCATTTTGTCTTGTTTCATATATTTCATCTATACTAGCATTTTTCTTTTCTAGTTTATGCTCAATCTTATATAAATCATCTATGAATCTAATACCTTCAGCACATAATGATGATGTTAAATTACCCTTAAAAGCTTTAATTATCTCTGCATATTTTCTTCTAGCATGAGCCCAGCAATTAACATTAATACATGAATCTACTTTGTTATATGGTTCATATCCATCACTAATAACATAACCTTTAAAACCCTTCAATAATTCACTGGCATTCTCATGACGTCTATTATCTTTATAAAAATATAGCTTTATTGGATTATCATATTTTGATGAGAACAATCCCCACATATAACAAGTATTACTAGCACTTTTTATAACTTGAAGTGTTGTTTCATCCATATGAACTATACTATTTTTTAATATATCTTCATACATTAAATCAACTAAAGGTTTTAACATTTCAGCACCAGCTAAAAACCAGTTACTCATATTAGCTCTAGATATATCAAGTCCTACATTTTTAAATAATTTTTCTTGCCTATAAAGTGGTAAGTATTTAGCAAATTTATCTGTAATAATATTAGCTACTAAACTAGATGAAGCCATAGATTTAGGGAAAGCTAAATCATATGGGGCTTTTCGTATACTAAAACTAGGAGTTTAATATAGTGAACCTCTTAGTTTTTTTATT
>ERZ1643246.1908-NODE-1908-length-21323-cov-5.054730_pt1 | contig 21323 bp, 18 predicted proteins | sample MGYA00579265_ERZ1643246 | MGnify/ENA primary metagenome ERZ1643246 (study PRJEB29033, sample SAMEA4952261) | chicken gut metagenome | biome: Broiler Chicken; feature: Gastrointestinal Tract; material: Caecum | place: Ireland | collected 2018 | study: Broiler...
CCTGATATTTTTTCAGCATATAGTAAACAAAGTTGGAACCAATAAAACCGGCACAACCAGTGATCAGATACTTCTTCATACTCTCTCTTTTCTCCTCATATATGTTCAATGCAGCACATCCAGATATTTGCCGTCCAAAACGTCTTTCAAATACTGGCCGTACTGGTTCTTTTTCAGTACTTCGTAGACAGCCAGCACATCCTCTTTGGTGATCCAGCCGTTCAGAAATGCAATCTCTTCCAGACAGGCAATCTTCCGATGCTGGTGCTGTTCTGTGGTCTTCACATAATTTGTGGCATCCACCAGGCTTTCATGAGTACCAGTATCTAGCCAGGTAAAGCCCTGGCCCAGCAGTTCCACATTAAGGCTTCCATTCTCCAGATAAATACGGTTCAGGTCTGTAATTTCCAATTCACCACGGGCTGAGGGCTTCAGATTCTTTGCATACTCCACAACGCGATTATCATAGAAATACAGGCCTGTCACACAGTAGTTGCTCTTTGGTTTTTCTGGTTTTTCTTCTATTGAAATAGCCTTTCCGTTCTTGTCGAACTCAACGATGCCGAAACGCTCCGGATCGTCTACATAATATCCGAAAATGGTAGCACCCTTTCCGGATTCCGCATTTTCCACAGCTGCTCTTAATCTTTTATTCAATCCATGGCCAGCAAATATATTGTCACCAAGTACCATGGCCACTGTGTCATTACCAATGAAATCAGCCCCGATAATAAACGCCTGAGCAAGACCGTCAGGAGAGGGCTGTACAGCATATGTAAGCTTTACACCGAACTGATGTCCATCACCAAGGAGATCCTGAAAGCGAGGGGTATCCTGCGGGGTAGAAATAATAAGAATATCCCTGATGCCTGCATTCATTAACACAGACATGGGGTAGTAAATCATAGGCTTGTCATATATAGGAAGTAACTGTTTAGAAGTTACTTTTGTAAGCGGGTAGAGGCGCGTACCTGAACCACCTGCTAAAATAATCCCTTTCATATTGCCCTCTCCTTAATCACGTCTAAAAATATCTCTCGTATAAACTTTCTCTTTCACATCATCCAAACACTTGTCATACCGATTGGCGATGATGGCCTGAGACATCTCCTTGAACTTTTGCAGATCATTTACAACAACACTTCCAAAGAACGTACTACCATCTTCCAGAGTCGGCTCATAGATCACTACCGTGGCACCCTTGGCCTTAATCCTTTTCATTACGCCCTGAATGCTGCTCTGCCGGAAGTTGTCGGAGTTACTCTTCATGGTCAGTCGATACACGCCTATGACACATTTCTTTTCCTCGTCAGCACTGTAATCGCCACGGTTGTAATAGTCATAATAACCGGCCAACTTCAACACACGGTCAGCGATAAAGTCTTTTCTTGTTCTGTTGCTTTCCACAATTGCTTCGATCAGGTTCTCCGGGACATCCGCATAATTTGCCAGCAGCTGCTTGGTATCTTTTGGCAGGCAATATCCGCCATACCCAAAACTGGGATTGTTGTAAAAATCTCCGACGCGCGGATCCAGACAGACGCCTTTGATTATCTGCTGAGTATTCAGTCCCTTCATTTCTGCGTACGTGTCAAGTTCATTAAAATAAGCAACGCGAAGCGCAAGATAGGTATTGGCAAATAGTTTTACAGCCTCGGCTTCTGTAAAGCCCATGAACAATGTGTCGATGTCCTTTTTAATAGCACCTTCCTCCAGAAGTTCCGCAAAGGTATGCGCGGCTCGAACCAGCCGTTTATCTTCCATATCAGCGCCCACAATGATGCGGCTAGGATATAAATTGTCATACAGGGCCTTCGATTCTCTTAAAAATTCCGGGCTGAACAGGATATTCCTGCTTCCTGTTTTCTCCCGAATGTTTTTCGTATATCCAACCGGAATAGTAGATTTAATCACCATGACCGCTTCCGGGTTATACTTCATAACCAGATCAATGACATTCTCCACGGCACTCGTATCAAAATGCTGCGTACGTGAGTCATAGTTAGTCGGTGCTGCGATCACAACAAAATCCGCAGCGCGATAAGCCGTCTCTGCGTCAAGCGTTGCGGTTAGATCCAGGTCCTTCTCTGCCAGATATTTTTCGATATATTCATCCTGGATCGGTGATTTACGCCGGTTTACCATATCCACCTTTTCCGGAACAATGTCCACTGCATAAACTTTATGATGCTGAGACAGCAGGGTGGCGATTGACAACCCTACATATCCGGTCCCAGCTACGGCAATCGTATATTTCTTATCCATATCGTGCTTCCTCTTTCCATCCGGCAGACCGGACTCTTTTCTGTGATTAAAAATCTCTGTGGACAGGCTCAGTCAGTGATACTCTTCGGTTTCGCTTTGTAATAGGCGTATATTTGAGCCTGCCTTGTTCAGCAAATAATGCATATTATTTGTACTTAAGCAGATATGCGGAGAAAGGCAAAACGTCCAAAAACAATAAGCAGATACAGGAAACTGGAAGATAAAAAGCGGCAGATATGAGATAATAGGCAAACGGGGAGGTGCTTGGGACAAAGGAGGAGATAAAATGAAGTGCAGTATGGAAGAATTGCAGAACTGGATTCGGGATTTTCTGGTACAGATGAAGGTGGAACGAAATCTTTCGGACAATACGCTGAAGGCGTACGCCTGTGATCTGAATAGTTTTTACGAATGGAAGAAAATCAGAGAAGAGAAAGCTTTAGATGCAGACCTGATTGCAGGCTATTTTTTCTATCTGCAGGGAGAGCGGAAGTTAAAACCCCGTTCTGTGCGGAGACATTATGCCTCCATGCAGCAGTTCTTTGATTATTTAGGAGAGAACCAGGGAGTACACGAACGGTTTTTCAGATTTTCCATAAGAAAATTTCAGATTCCGCAGAGCCTGCCCAAAGTGCTTTCCGGAGAAGAAATCAGCCGTCTCCTGACAGAAGTTCGAAAAGACATCAGGCAGGCGCGTTCTTCATATCAGAGATATTTACGGCTTCGAAATTTATGTATTATTGAGTGCTTGTTTTGTATGGGGCTGCGGGTAGGGGAAGCCGCAGCTCTGAATATAAAGGATTTTAATCCGGCAGAACGATCGGTATTGATCCGGGGAAAGGGCAGCAAAGAGCGCCTGCTGTATATATCCTCTGAAGCGGTGCTGCAGGAGATAAATACATGGATTGGTTTGCGAAAGATGTTTGCCGGTGGCCAGAGTGCCATGTTTTTAAATAAAAATGGAAAAAGGATCAGTATTTTTGATATCGAAAATCTGTTTGCCAAATATCGGAATCTGGCACAGATTAATCCAAAAGCGACGCCGCACTCTCTGAGACACAGTTTTGCTACGCAGCTGCTCAATAACGGTGCGGGTATCCGGGATGTGCAGGAACTGCTGGGACACAGCAGTATTTTGACAACACAGATTTATACGGAAGTGTCGCTGACCAGAAAGAGGGAAGTACTGATGAAATATAATGGGAGAAACTTTTTGGTCAATTGAAAAGATAGATGCAACATATGCTGCTGCCCTTGGAATTATATGAGATAGGAGCCCTGGGGTTGCCTATGAAACTTCATGATTCTTTTTATGATATCTTCCGTATCATGTTGCCTGTTCTGCTTTCGAATTGGAGGAATCTATGAAGTTCTGCTTCATCCCCATTTGTCTGTAGTTCTTGCGGCTGCTGGCGCCACTGCCGTCTGAGTTGTATGCTTGATGATGCGGAGAATGCTCAGAGAACAATATGAGAAGATTCTTTCGGAGTCACACAGGGAAATATCCCTGACGGAACAGGAAGTGAACCGGATCAATGGAACCATTTCTTCCTTGCTGAAGAAGGATCAGACTCTTTCGGCCATCTGTGAATGATAAGGGGCGGCCGGTTACGGACTGCCCTTTTTGTTCCTCAAAGCAGGCCCCTTTGACTGCCAGGCTATCAGTCTAAAAGTCTGGTTACCCTGGTAAGACAGATGAACAGCGTCGTGATTTATAAAGGAGGCAGGTGATTCCGACTGACGGAGGGAGTGGAATTACTGACCCGATGAAAGTCGAAATGGAGCTGGAAACGAACGAAGAACTATTTCTATCCGAGTGGGAATAGGACGTCAAGGATTCAGTGACCTGTTTGTAAAGAACTGAAGACTCGAGATGTGAGGACGTTTTGAAAGAGTTACATCATATCTCACGGAATAGAAAAAGAGCTTGAAATCCCTGAGAAAAAGATGTATGATAAAGGAACATGAGATATGATAGGAGGGATTGAAAAATGGAATTAAGGATAAGATTTTCCGGGAAAAATAGAAAGGATTTTCTGGGAAAAGATATGAGGGTCTTTTTGGAGGTGGAGGATGAGGAGCTAAAAATAGGGCTTGAAGCCCCTCCCATAGAAGAAGAGATAAAAAGAATAGAGGAAGAAAATACTTCCGTTGAGAAACAAGAAAAAGAGCTGAAAATCGACAGAGGGGGAAGAAGACTAAAGAACAATTCGAACACTGAGTTGCAATTGATTACAGATCTTGATTTAAATGGAACAAGCTATAATATGAGTTTGAAAAAGTTTGTTGAAGAAAAGAACCCCACCAGTAATTTGCAGAGAACCACAGTATTTATTTATTATTTGCAAATGGCACTTGGGTTGAAACAGATTACTATGAATCATATTTATACTTGTTATAAAGCGATGGATTTTGAATGCCCGAATAATCTGAAGCAAAATTTAAATGATACCTGCAGTTCGCGATACGGCTATGTGAGTAGAAAAAATGGAAACTATGCAATAACAGCTATAGGAAAAACTTTTATAGAAAATGATTTGCCAAAAGACAAATAGGAAAAGGAGCCGTCTGATAAATGAGCGCAGTACGAAGGCGTATGCTTCCGATTGGAATTGAGAATTTCAAGGAGATTTGTTCTGAGGATTATTATTACGTTGATAAAACAGCAATGATTTATGAGTTGTTTTTGCGGAGAGGAAAGGTAAATCTATTTACGCAGCCACGCCGTTCTGGGAAATCTCTAAATATGAGTATGCTAAGACAATTTTTTGAGATAAATAGCAGTCAGCCTTTGTTTAAAAAATTGGAAATATCTAAAAATTTGGCCTTTTGTAATAAACATATGGGAAAATATCCGGTTATATATATTAGTTTGAAAGGGGTAAAAGGGGCGGACTATTGTACATCCAGATCATTGATGTGTTCCATTATCGGAAATGAGGCAGCTAGATTTTATCAGACGTTCTATGAAAGTGAAAAATTAAATGAGATTGAAAGAAAACAATACGAGTGCCTGATTCACATTGCTGCGGAAGGCAAAGGAATATTTGAAATGTCGGATGCGGTATTAATGGAAAGCTTGAAAAAACTATCTATGCTGCTGGAAAAACACTTTGGGCAGAAAGTTATACTGTTAATAGATGAGTACGATGTACCATTGGAAACAGCCCTTGGACAAGGATATTATAAAGATATGCTTTTACTGATTCGCAATTTGTTTGAGCAGACTCTGAAAACAAATGATAGTTTGTATTTTGCAGTTCTTGCAGGCCGATCATGGCTATCCCAAGAAAGCATTTTTGAAGGCTTGAATAATCCTAAAGTTTTTTCTGCTGATGAACATTGTAATAATTCGTATTTTGGATTCACAGATAACGAAGTGAAAGCATTGTTATATTATTACGAGATGGACGATAAATATGATCTGATCCGGGAAAGATATGGAGGGGATCAATGGAAAGATACAAATATATACTGCCCTGGAGATGTAATCGGGTATGTTGACAAGGTTTTGGCTCATAGAAAATAAGATGCTTTAATCATGTTCAATACCAGGAGTGATGAGGCAAAATACTTCAAGAAAACAATTAACGAACAAAGATTTTGGATTAAAATATGTCACAAAAACGGAGTATAAAAATTGTTCGGGAGGTATTTAAAAATAATAGGAATGACCAGATATGGCGCGGAGAACAGATGCTTTCCGCGCCATTTGACCATAGGCAGTTCATGACGAATCACAGAACCCTTCCATTGCCAAACATCCGTTCAGATGGTATACTCAATACGATCATTTGTTTTTGCTTTAAAAATAGGAATTGTGTAAAGATTATGACGTATGATATATGGGCGCACCAGGAAGAGGCAGTCCGCTGCTTTCTGGCGCGCGAACGGGGAATACTGGAGATGGCCACCGGCACCGGAAAGACCAGGACAGCCATCCGTATTATTCGGGAATTAGATAGAAAAGGCCTGATAGATCAGGTGATTGTGGCTGCCCACGGCAACGACCTGCTGGAACAGTGGTATCGGGAACTGCTGCGGAGCTGTCCGGAAGCGCTTCTGTTTCGCTGGTACGGCGGTTTCCGGGAGTTTGCCAGATTTCAGCTGGCAGGCGGAATGCAGAAGATTCTGCTGCTCTCCCGGGAAGCGGAGCATGCGGAAGTGGTTTTGAAAAAAATGCAGAGGCAGGGAGACAGGACCCTGCTTATCTTTGATGAAGTCCATGGAGCGGGATCAAAAGGATTTCGGGAGGCGGCAGAGGGACTTCTGGAGGCATACCGGTTCCGGTTGGGGCTCAGCGCCACGCCGGTTCGGGAGTTTGACGAAGAAGGCAACCGTTTTCTGATGCGGTCGGTTGGTCCGGTGATTTTTCAGTTTGGGCTGTCCGACGCGATCCGCCGGGGCATTCTCTGCGGATTCCGGTATATTCCGCTGGATTATGAGCTGACAGCGGAAGAAAAGCGGAAGAAGCAGCGGATTATTTCCATGTACGAGATGCGTCGGAAGAGAGGAGAAGCATTTCAGGAGGAGGAGCTGTACCGGGATCTGGCCCGGGTCAATAAGCTGGCAGCCAATAAGATTCCGCTGTTTGAAGCGTATATTCAGAAAAATCCGGAGATACTGGAACGCTGCGTGATTTTTGTGGAAACCAGAGAGTACGGGCTGGATCTGCAGAAAATGCTGGTTTCACATGTGTATAATTTCCACACATATTATGGAGGAGATGACCGGAACAATTTGCTGAAATTTGCGGAGGGGAAGATCCAGTGTCTGATTACCTGCAAAAAGATCGCAGAGGGAATCAATATCCAATCTGTGCGCAACATTGTTTTGTTTTCTTCGGACAGAAGCCGGCTGGTGACGACGCAGAGGATCGGCAGAAGCCTCAGAAAGGATCCGGGCTGCCGGGACAAAGAAGCCGCGATTGTAGATTTCATCTGCGCAGGGAGCGAAAAGGCGGCAGATGATATTACGGCAGATCGGGAAAGAAAAAAGTGGCTTACAGAATTGTCGAAGGTGCGGGAGGAGGCAGAAAGATGACGGTAAGCAGGGAGGTAAAGGAGGCTTTAGAAGAAGAGATAAACGGGATGCAGGAGGCGGAAGGATTTAAAAGCCGTTTTGCAAAACTGGTGGAAAATTATATAGACGGTATGGGATCGGAGGCAGAAATTGCGGAAGTGATTGAGCTGGTAAATCTGGCGGAGGAAGGATATGAAGATTAGAATACTGGGATGGAGATATCGGAATATCCGCAGAATGGAAGATCTGGAGGTGGATCTGACAGAAAATGGGAAGCTGTATCCGAATTCTCTGATTATGATGTCCAACGGAACAGGAAAGACCACAACACTTTCTTTGATCCGGGCGGTTTTCAGCGGGAGCGCGGAGACCTGGAGGGGCGCGGAGGTACGGACATACCGTCCGGCATTTCGTGACGCGGCAGAAGGCAGTTTTTATCTGAAAGTTCAATTTGATCAGGAAATTTACCATTATATTCTGCATCTGGATTACGAGGAGGGAAAAGCCTGGTATGAGACCGGCAGCGCCATGATGGAAGGCGGTTATGAGGAGGGGCGCAGGCTTCCGTATTCTCTCCGGGATATTTTTCGAAATGAGGAATTTGTCAATCGATTTGTTTTTGACGGTGAACAGGCCAAAAAGACGCTGAACAGCGCCAGCCGGGAAGCGGAGAATGCGATTCTGTATCTTTATCAGCTGGATAAGCTGGACGATTTGTCCAGGGTCATCGACAAGCTGGCGGAGACCAGGCAGGAGCAGAATACGGGAGGCAATACGTTGCGCAGTGTCAGGGTCTACAAGGGAAAAGAAGAACGGCGGCGGCGGATTTTGGAGGAACTGCGGCAGGATCAGAAGGATCTGGAGCGCCGTCTGTCCGGGATGAGGGAGACTCTGCAGGGGTATGAGAGAGAATACCAGAAAATTCTGGATCAGAACAGCCAGCTGAAGCAGGAGGCGGATAGACTGGAGCGGGAAAAAGAGGCGAATCAGGATGTCAAGATCCGGGTGCAAAGAGAGCTGATGCAGTGTATTCGGAAGCCTTATAATCTGCAGCTGGATTATCACACGAAGCTGAAAACCCTGGTGGAAAATATGCAGGTTTTAAAGCTTCCCAAAAATACGGCACGGGAATTTTTTAAGGAACTGGCAGCCGGAAACGAGTGCCTGTGCGGGCGGGCGATCGGGGAGAAGGAGCGGAGACATATTCTGGAACGGGCGGACGAGTACCTGGGTGCGGATTCTCTGGTGGTGGTCAACGCCATTAAAAGCGCGCTGCATGAATATCAGAGAGATGAGAACGCGGAAAGGCTGGAAGAACAGCTTCGGGAGCTGATGACCGAGGAGGTGAAAATCGCGCAGAGCGGGGAGCGGCTGATCCTGCGGATGGAAGAAGACGGGGATGAGGAAATGCTGCAGGCCCAGAAGCGGGCAGAGCATCTGAAAATAGAAATTCAGGAGGCGGAAAAGCAGCTGGATCGTCTGACGGCAAAAGACCCCTCGCTTCACTACGGCCTGAATGCGGACAACAATGTACCGCTGGCACAGGAAGCCTGGGAGGAAGCGCGGGAGAATTATCTCCGCTCCAGCGGCACCTATCAGTTTATAAAAAAAGCAGAGCGTATGAAACAGTATCTGAAAGCGGTGCAGGAAAATGCAATGACCCGTCTGAAACAGTATATGGTGGAGGAGACAAACCGGAAGATCGAGGAGATGATCAGAAATGATACGGTTTTGATCAAAAAGATAGACGGTCATCTGGTTTTGGAGGGAAAAGACGGCGCCAGTGAGGGGCAGACCCTGGCTATCGCCTATGCGTTCCTTGGAACATTGTTTGAACATTCCCGCTTTGAGTTTCCGTTTATCGTAGATTCTCCGGCTGCCCCCATGGATCTGCCGACCCGCAGGGTGGCAGCGCGGATTTTGCCGGAGTTGTTTGGGCAGACCGTCATTATGGTGACTTCCGGAGAAAAAAATGGATTCGGAGAAAAATTTTATGGCCGGCCGGATGTCTGCTATCTTACGATTAAAGGGGAAAAGGGCCGGCCGGTAGTCAGTGAACCTGGCGAGGAATTTTTTAGAGAATATCAGGAGAAGGATCAGTAGAAGGGAGAAGCAGAATGCCATTCTTTTTGCCGAAAAAATGCAAACGTTTTTTTCGACCGATTTATGATGCCGGAAACAGGGACGGAACAAAACTGAGACTGTATTTTGACGAGTATTATTTCTGCCTGATGGCAGGATTTGCGGCCGGAAAGTACGATGAAAAAGCAGAACTGGAGTCTTCGGAAATCACGGATCAGTATCCGGCGGAGTATGTGGGAAGCCGGGAATATATCGCGGGACTTTTGTTTGCCACCGAGCGGAGCCGGCGGGGGATTCCGGAAAGCGACGGGGCGGCTCTGGAAAAGCTGATGACAGAATATATAGAACCTACTTCCAGAACGTATCTGAATACAAAAGGAGAAAACAGGCTGAACCAGTATGCGGCCAGAGGGATGGATATTATGCTGGACGTTATGAATAAGCCGGTCAGGCTGGATGAGTTTCTTCTGGAATATATGGAATGTTTTCGTGAAGGGAGGTTCATGAGAGAGTAGATGGACCGTGTACAACAGATAACATCGGGAGATATATACTTAGAAGACCTCCTGCTGGACAGAGATTTTCTGTTCCGGGTGACCAATTATCAGCGCCATTATGTATGGACGGGGAAACAGGTGCGGCAGTTCCTGGCAGACGGGGAATTCTGCTGGAAACAGGAGAAGGAGGGGCATCCGTTTACTCATTTCGCGGGGCAGATCAGCCTGCGCCTGAAAAGACGGGACCGGTGCTTAAGATCTGAAATGGAGATTGTGGACGGGCAGCAGCGGTTGACCACGTTTTTGCTGCTGACGGCCAGAGCCGCTCAGATACTGGGACTGGAATATGGAGGAGAGCAGGAGGCAGAAAAACTCTGGAGAAAATACTTTGTCTCTTCTTCCAAATGCGGCCCGGATGAGGAGAGGCTGATCCTCTCGGTAAAGGATCAGAGTTTCTGGAGGCAGCTGACCGGCCGGAAGGAAAGAAAAGAGCTGGATCCGAAAACAGAATCCCATAGACAGCTGTACCGGGCGGCTGAAGAGATCGATGCATTTCTCGGGCGGCTTGCGGAGGAAAACCGGGAACAGCCGGCAGAAGAGATCCTGACAGGTTATGTGGAAGCAGTGGCTGCTTCTTTTCGGTTTATTATGCTGACCACTGAGCAGGAGGGATACGCCTATGCCCTTTATCAGACAGTGAATGACCGGGGCGTGCCGTTGACTTCCGGTGAACTTCTGAAGGCCAGAACGATTGAACTTCTGCATGATAAAAAGGAGATGGCCGAGGAGGCGGAGAAGCTCTGGGATCATATTCTGGAAGATTCAGGCTCCGTGACGGATAAATTCCTTGGCTGGCACTATGCGGCCGTTACCGGAAGAAAACTGGAGACGGCAAAGGGACTTACGATTCACGAGCAATATGAAAAAGGTATTTTCCGGTGCCAGGGACTGCGGGTTTTATCTGAAGCAGAGCAGGAGACAATTTTGACAGAATTGCGGCGGCTGAAAATCCATGTAGAGCAGATGCGGAAACTGTCTCAGGGAATTCTGCCGGAAGAAGCCGGCGGCTATGCGTCTGTTCTGTATGAAGCGCTGATCAAGTGGCTGAAAAATACCTTCTGCATCCCGTTATACCTGAAAATTTTAGATATGGAAGGAAAAAACAGAATCCGGACTTTGAACCGCATAACGCCGCTGCTGGCCAAGGCATTTTTTATCGCGAAAACGATGGGCGCAGTCCACGATACGGTGATTTCCAATACATACCTGGAGATTTGGAAACAGATTGGCCGGGAGAGGGCAGATATGGATGCCATTCAGGAGTGTCTGGAACGGCTGGTGCAGAGAGAACACGCGCAAAAAGAATTCCCGGAAAAGATCAAAGATCAGGTATACGTGCGGGGCGCGGGCAACGGGAAGGCCAAATTTCTGCTGTTGATGGAAGAACTGTACTGCCTCAGGCAGGTAGAAGGCCAAAAAGATGAGTATGGGGATGATTCCGTGTGTCTGCAGCTTTCGAAGATGTCCGTGGAACATATTCTCAGTGAGGATACGGATCCTTCGGAGGTAAGCCGGGCTTTTTACGAGGGGCTGCATAAACTGGGCAATCTGACGCTGGCCGGCGGAAGGCTGAACAGCAGAATGAAAAATGCGCCTTTTGAGGAAAAACGGGTGCGTTATCAGCGCTCTCCCTACTATATCACCAGGGAAGTGGGACAGCTGGAACACTGGAAACGGGAAAACTTTGAAGAAAGACAGAAAAAAATGACAGAAGATCTGCAGAAGGCTTTTGCACTGCGGGAACAGTGAAAAGCAGGGGGCTTCTGCAAAAGGATGGAAGGATGCGAGAATGATTACACGTCAGGAAATCGAAGAGCTGTATGAGATTGTCCGGGAATTGTATCTGGCGGATGAGATTCCCTGGGTGCTGGGGTATTCGGGAGGAAAGGACAGTACGGCCACGCTGCAGCTGGTGTGGTATGCGCTGAAGGAGCTGCCGGAATGGCAGCGGGCCAGAAAACCGGTTTATGTGATCAGCACGGATACGATGGTGGAGTCTCCGGTGATCGTAAAATGGGTAAACCGTTCGCTGGATTATATCCGCAGTGAGGCAAAGCGGCAGCAGATGCCGTTTTGTGTTCAGCGGCTTCGGCCAAAGACGGATCAGACATTCTGGGTCAATCTGCTGGGACGGGGATACCCGTATCCCAAGTCTACGTTCCGCTGGTGTACAGACCGGCTGAAGATCACTCCTTCGAATGACTTCATCAAAGAAGTGGTCTCCCAGTATGGAGAGGCCATCTTGCTGCTGGGTACCAGAAAGGCGGAGAGCAGCCGCAGAGCTCAAAATATGGAACGGTATGAGAAGATGCGGGTGCGCCGGTATTTAAGTCCCAACGGAAGCCAGCAGAACGGGCTGGTGTTTTCTCCGCTGGAACAGTGGAGCAGCCAGGATGTCTGGTTTTATCTGATGCAGTATCCGAATCCCTGGAAGTTCGATAATAAAGAGCTGATGAATCTGTACAGAGGCGCGTCGGAGGATAATGAATGTCCCATCATCACAGACCCGAATGTGCCATCCTGCGGCAACAGCCGTTTCGGGTGCTGGGTCTGTACGGTCGTGGCCAAAGATAAATCCATGGAAGCCATGATTATTCATGATTCCCAGAAGAGCTGGATGATGCCGCTGCTGAATTTCCGCAACGAGATTGCGGATGCGGAGAAGGATTGGGAACGGCGGGATTTCCGCAGGATGGACGGGAAAGTGCTGGTTCGGAAAGGCCGGACGGTGCACGGCCCCTATAAGCGGGAGATCCGGGAACAATGGCTGGAAAAGCTGCTTACGATCCAGCGGGAGATCCAGGAGACAGGGCCGGAAGAATACCGGGATCTGGAACTGATTACAGTGGGGGAGCTCAACGCGATCCGTCGTATCTGGCTGGAACAGAAACATGAATTTTATGACAGCCTTCCGAAAATCTACCGAAAAGTCACGGGAAGGGAACTCCCTCTGGAGTATTGTCAGAGTGTGCCCTTTGGAGAAGAAGAGTGGAATCTGCTGAAAGAGACCAGCCAGGAAACGTGTCCGGAAGAAGCGCTGGCCTTTGAACTTTCCTATCGCCTGCTGGATGTGGAAAACAGCTATTCCAGTCTGCAGAAGAGGCGCGGAATCTATAGCAGTCTGCAGAAGGAGATCAGGCGCTGCTATTTTCGGAATGAGCCGGACGGCCTGCAGTTTGCCCTGCACAGGGAACAGAGAAAGAAGGAGTACGGTCTGGAGTACGACGTGCGGGCGGAAGCGGATACAGACGGGGAAATAGAAGGGGAAGAGGAAGCATCTTATGAAGATTGAAAGAGTAATCCTCCAGAATATCGGAGTGTATGCCAACAGAAATGAGTTTGATCTGAGGGCAGACAAGCCCATCATTCTCATCGGCGGCATGAACGGGCGGGGAAAGACAACGTTTCTGGAAGCAATCCTGTTTGGACTTTACGGGCGCCGTTTCCTGGATGCATCCCAGAATTTCGACGGATATCTGCGGAAGATCAGCAACATTTCGGGAATTTTCACCGAATGTTTTATCGAGATGGAATTTCAGGTGCAGGAGCAGGGAGAAACGGCATTTTATACGGTCAGGAGGAGCTGGGATATCAGCCGCAGGAAACCGGTGATGAAAACCTCTGTCAAGAAGAACGGGGAAGAGAAGAGGGCGCTGTCCGATAACTGGGATCTGTTTGTGGAAGAGATCCTGCCCAGAGCCATCGCGTCGTTCTTTTTCTTTGACGGAGAAAAAATTGCGGAGCTGGCAGCTGCGGAAAATGACGCGCGCATGAAACATTCGATCCGGGCACTGCTGGGGATTGACAAGATAGATCAGCTGATTTCAGATCTCCAGACAGTGATCAGCTCCAATCAGAAACAGATGCACGGGGGAGCGTATAAGGATCAGCTGGAACAGTTGGAGACGGAACAGAGCCGACAGGAAAAGCAGCTGGAAGACAGCGAAGAGGAGTGCCTTAGGCTGCGGCGCGCTCTGGAACAGCTGAAAGCGGAAAAAACAGAAATCGAGAACGAGTATCTGGCAGCCGGCGGCGGTTACGCGGAGTATCAGGGGCATTTCCGGGAACAGCGGCAGCAGCTGGAGGCGGAACTCGATGAGAATCACGGGAGACTACGGGAGCTGGCGGCCTCCAGTCTGCCGCTGAAACTGGTGGAGCCGCTGCTGGAAGAAATCCGCGGTACGGCGGAAAAAGAGAAAAATCAGCGGGAGTTGGAAATTTTTCTGCGCCAGTTTTCGGAACTTTACCGGCAATATGCAAAGGGACAGGAGATGGATCAGGGGCTGCGGCGTTTTTGGGATTACACAAAGGCCCTGGATTCCGGAGAAAAAGGAAAGCTTCAGCTGGATGAGGATACACGGGAGCGGCTTTCGGAAATGCCGGACATCCTGTCCGGGGAGGCGGCGCAGGCGCAGGAAATGCTCCGCCTGGAACAGCGGCTGAAAAAAGAGCACGAGGAGATGAATAATTATCTGGCTGTCAAGATAGAGGAGAACCAGGTAAAAGCCTTTCAGCAGAAGCTGATGGAAAACGGATACCAGATCGGCCTGCTGGAATCGAAATTGCAGATGGCAGAGCAGACCATCCGGGAGCAGAAAGCAGAGTTGGAGAGCCTGCAGAAGCAGCAGAAACAGCTGCTGAGTCAGTTTGTAAGAGAGCAGGAGGACTTTGACGAAAATCTGCGGATTGTCTCCTACGCCAGGATGCAGGTGGAAATCATGGAGTCCTACCGGCGGAAGCTGCAGGCGCTGAAAGCGGATCATCTGGCTGAACAGATGACGGAGTGTTTCCGGAAAATTATCGCCAAAAAGGGATTGATCCAGGAAATCCGGATTGATCATGAGACGCTGGAATTTTCGTATTACAAGCAAGATGGGCAGCAGATCGGACATCAGATGCTTTCGTCCGGAGAGAAACAGATGCTGGTGATCGCTATGCTGTGGGCTCTTGGAATCTGTTCCAGAGCAGAATTTCCGCTGATCATCGATACGCCGTTGGCCAGACTGGATTCTGTGCACCGGGCCAGCCTGATTGAAAATTATTTTCCGAAAGCCAGCGAACAGGTCATCATTTTGTCTACAGATCAGGAAATTACAGAACAGGACTATCAGGCGCTGAAAAAATATGTGGGCAGGGAATATACACTGGTCTATGATGTGGAAACGATGAGTTCTTCCATACAGCCGGGATATTTTGGAGGAAACAGAGAATGATCATAAAGCAGTTCCATTTATCTGTGCAGGAAAAAGAAAAATTATCACGTCTCAAAGGCAAAACAGGGATCCAGAACTGGAATGTTTTGTGCCGCTGGGCGTTATGCTGTTCTCTGAGAGAAAAGTCTGTTCCTATGGATCTGCCGCTGGGTGAAGAGAGCAATGTGGAGATGAGCTGGTTTACGTTCGGCGGAGAGAATTATAAACTGTACGAAGCGCTGATACGTGAACGGTGTATTCGTGACGGGCTGGGGACAGAGGAGTCAGTCCTGGCCAAATATTTCCGCCTGCATCTGAACAGGGGGATTTCTTATCTGGCCAGCACCAACTATATTAAAAATCTGGAAGATCTGCTGCATTTGGCACTGCAGGATGGAGAGTAAAAATGGGAATATATCTGGATTACAGCGCGTCAACCCCAATAGATGAGAGGGTTCTGGAAAAAATGATCGATATTTACAGGAATCATTATGGAAATGCAGACAGCAGAACTCATCAATTTGGAAGTGACGCCAGGAGTATTGTGGAAGACGCCAGGATGAAAACGGGAAAACTGTTTGATACGGCGCCGGAGTTTGTCTTTTTTACCAGCGGTTCTACGGAGAGCAATAATATGGCGGTGCTGGGATTAGAGGAATATGGAAATGCTTCCGGACGGAAACATATTCTCACCACAGCGATGGAACATAAGTCTGTGCTGGAACCCTGCCGCCGCCTGGAAAAGAGGGGCTTTGAGGTTGAGTATCTCCGACCGGGAGAAAATGGAAGAATTTCCGCCGGGGAAGTACTGAAACGTGTGCGGCCGGATACCCTGCTGGTGAGCGTGATGCACGTCAATAATGAGACGGGAACCCTGCAGCCGGTCCGGGAACTGGGAGAAGTTCTGCGGGACAGCGAAGTTTATTTTCATGTGGACGCTTCCCAGAGCTGCGGGAAGCTGGTGGAAGAGCTGCGGATGCTTCCCTGTGATCTGCTGTCTGCATCCGCGCACAAAATGTATGGGCCGCAGGGAATTGGCATCCTGATCATTCGTAATAAAAATGGCCGGCGCTCAGCGCTGCAGCCTATTTTGTTTGGCGGCGGCCAGGAACGGGGGATGCGGCCGGGTACTTTGCCGGTGGCGCTGATTGCCGGTTTAGGAGAGGCGGCGGAAATTTTGACACGGGAATACAGAGATAATCAGGAAAAATATAAGCGGAATCAGGAGACGATACTGGAAATTCTTCGGGACAGCGGTGTCCGTTATCAGATCAATGGTGATCTTGCGTATCATATGGAGACGACTCTGAATATCAGTTTTGAAGGGTATGATTCGGAGGCCCTGATGCTGTCCCTGGAAGCGGAAGATATTGCCGGTATTTCCAACGGATCCGCCTGTACCTCTCACAGCTATGAACCCAGCTACGTGCTGCAGGCCATGGGACTGGATGCGGAACGGATTGCCAGTGCCGTGAGGATCAGCTGGGGGAGGGAACCGGTGGAGAGGAAAGCGGTGGCTGCCATGGTGGAATTAGTGAAGCGGTGGCAGGATTGAGAAATAAGTGAATAGAAGATACAGCGGTTTTCGGTTATAAGAAAATCCCCTCTGCAGAGAGCGTGGTACAGCAGCTCTGCAGAGGGGATTTTTTAAAAAATGTACAAATTTTCAAGATGATTTCTGGAAGAAAGTAATGAAAAAGAAAAAGATAAAAAAATAAGCTTGTCAAACATGATTGTTCATGCTATTTTATTTGTATAAAATTGGTATACCAAATGTATACCAAAAGCAGGAGAAGGAAAAGAAATGGAGGGAAAAATGGATTTATTTAGTTTGCAGGGGAAAAAAGCGATTGTAACGGGAGCAGGAGGGGGGCTGGGAAATAGAATTGCGCTGGGATTAGCACAGGCTGGAGCAACTGTAGCGATTATAGATCGACTGGATAGTACAGGACAGATTGCGGAAGAAATGAGCAGCGATGGTTTAAAATTTTATGGAATTACGGCCGACCTGACCAACCGAGAAAGCCTGCGGGAGGGCTTTTATCAGGCAGTGGAGCAGCTGGATGGCCTGGATATTTTAATTAATAATGCCGGTATGCAGGTGCGCGGCCGTGCGGAGGACATTCCTTTAGAGCAATGGGATAAGCTGATGGAATTAAATCTGACAGCGGCTTTTGAGATGAGTCAGCTGGCTGCACGTAAGATGATCGCTGAAAAAAGGGGAGGAAGAATTGTTAATGTAGCTTCCATGCTCAGCTTTTTCGGTGGTTTGCACTGCTGCCCTTATGCCGCATCCAAAGGAGCAGTAGCCCAGCTTACCAAAGCACTTTCCAATGAGTGGGCCGGATATGGAATCAATGTAAATGCGATTGCACCGGGCTATATGAATACACCGCTGAATACAAAACTGATGGCGGATGAAGAGCGGTATAAGGAAATTACTCTGCGGATTCCCGCTCATCGATGGGGAACACCGGAGGATCTGAAAGGAACCGTTATATTTCTCTGCAGCAAAGCAGCTGATTATATAAGCGGAGCAGTCATTCCCATTGACGGCGGTTATCTTGGGAGGTAAAGCATATGCTGCACGATAAGATTTTGGAGGGGCTTTGCAGAGAACAGATCATTGCCATTGTCCGGGGGATTCCCTGCAGCAGAATCGTTGAGACTGCAGAAGCTCTTTTATCGGGAGGTATCCGCTGTCTGGAGATTACCTTTGACCACGCTTCCAGGGACGGTATTCAGGAAACTCTGCAGTCGATACGTTTGTTGAATATGCGTCTCGGGTCAGATCTGATGATCGGAGCAGGAACAGTGCTGACACAGGAGGAAGTGGTACTGGCCAGGGAGGCAGGAGCAAAGTACATAATTTCTCCTGATGTAAATCCGGAAGTGATCCGTCTCTCCAGAAGTCTGGATCTGGTCTCTATTCCGGGGGCTTATTCTCCCACAGAAGCTGTTGCGGCATATCGGGCAGGAGCAGATTTTGTAAAGATGTTTCCTGCCGGACTTCTGGGGCCGGAATATTTCCGGGCGCTAAAGGGACCACTGGGATTCATACGGTTTTCGGCAGTGGGAAATATAGATGCCGGCAATTTGTATGATTTTCTGAAAGCGGGTGTCAGCAGTTTTGGAATTGGAGGAAGTCTGGTTGATAAGAAGGCGGTGCAGGAGGGCAATTTTGATAAGCTGACGGAGAACTCCCGTGCGTTGATTTTGGAAATAAAAAAATTTCAGAATGAGAAAGGCGGCAGGATAAAGTGAAATACATTATTACGCTGGATACAGGCACCACCAATACCCGGACAATACTTTGGAATGAGAAAAGAGAAATTGTATCTATGCGGAAAGCGGCGGTTGGAGTGCGCAATACAGCGATAGATGGAAATAACAGCCGGCTGAAGAAGGCTGTCAGAGCATGTCTGGAGGGACTGCTTTCCGATGCGGGAATCTCCTATGAAGATATATTCAGCATTATCGCATCGGGAATGATTACTTCCAATGTGGGGCTGGTGGAAATTCCTCACTGTACGGCGCCGGCAGGAATAGACGATCTTGCAGAGGCTGTACAGGCGGTGAAAATTCCGGAAGTCTGTCCGTTGCCGATTCATTTTATACCTGGCATAAAAAATAATGTTCCGCATGTAACTGTTGAAAACGTTGAGTGTATGGATATTATGCGGGGTGAAGAGGTGGAAGCGTGCCCTATGATTCAAAAATATGCGGATGGCAGCCCTCTTTTGCTGGTTCTGCCGGGAAGCCACATGAAATTTATTTCTGTAGATCCCGGCGGAAGAATGACCGGATGCCTGACATCCATCAGTGGGGAATTGCTGGCCTCGATCACCAATCATACGATTATCGCGGACGCAGTAGGGCACAAATTTGTAGAAGAATCCGATTATGATCAGAGAATGATATTGGAAGGATACCGGAATTCTCTGGCGCAGGGCCTGGGAAGAGCCTGCTTTTCCGGGAGAATCCTGAGTCAGTTTGTCACAGAAAATAAAGTACAAATTGCCAATTATATTCTCGGCGCGGTTCTTGCCTGCGATATACAGGCGGTAAAAAACAGCAGAGCCATACGGACGGCTTCTGATATGAAAGTAATTGTAGGCGGGAAAAATCCATTGCGCAGAGCAATTTTAGAACTTTTGAAATATGACGGCTATTTTGCGGGAGTAGTGGAATTTGTACCGGAAGGGGAGGTCCCTCTGAGTGCGATAGGAGCTTATATGATTGCAGACCGCAGAAAAGCGCTTGAAAAATGAAAGGGATAGAAAGTGAAAGTTGTAATTACGGATTACGAATATGAAAATGTTGAGAAAGAACGAAAGATTGTAGAAGAAGCAGGTTTTATATTTCGTGCGTACCAGTGCAGGAATGAAGAAGAACTGATTCAGGCATGCAAAGAGGCGGACGCGGTGATCGTTCAATACTGTGAAATTACGGAACGTGTGATTGCAGCTATGGAACACTGCAAAATGATTGTTAAATATGGGATTGGCGTAAACAATATTGACACAGAGGCAGCCTCTCAAAAAGGTATTTATGTGTGCAACGTTCCGGATTATGGCGTAGATGAAGTATCGAATCATGCGATTACAATGATATTGGCTCTTTCAAAAAAACTGCTGAAAATCAACAATTCTCTGAAAAATGGCATCTGGGGGTATCAGACCGCAGAACCGTTATTCAGGATGGCCGGAAAAACGCTGGGACTGATAGGCCTGGGAAGGATTCCATCAGCGGTTGCGCAAAAGATGAGGGGATTTGACCTGCGGATACTGGCGTACGATCCTTTTATCAGTGCGGAAGAGGGGAGACGCCGGGGGGCGGAAATGACGAGCTTCGAGACGCTGATCAGCGAGAGTGACTATATCAGTATTCACTGTCCTTTGACAGAAGAGACGACACACTTGTTTCGAGAGTCTGTTTTTAAAAAAATGAAAAAAACAGCGATTCTTATAAATACAGCCCGAGGACCAATCGTGGACGAAAAAGCATTGGCGGAAGCGGTTCAGACAGGTGAAATCGCCGGAGCCGGCTTGGATGTTTTTGAACAGGAGCCGATTGATAAAAATCATCTGCTTCTGCATCTGGAAAATGTAATCTGTACTCCGCACTGTGCCTGGTATTCAGAAGAAGCGGTAGATGCAGTACAGAGAAAGGCTGCTTTAGAAGCCGTAAATGTATTACAGGGAAATCCACCTTGGAATGCAGTGAATAAGAATGCTGTTGAAAAGCGGTGAAAGAATTTGAGAGAGCTTAGCTTTCTTAAAATAAATATCTAAACAGGAGGAAATGAAAATGCTCGACAAGAAGAACATGGATTTGGAAAGGTGGCTGTTTACAGACAATCCGGCGGTTTTTTTCGAAAACACATCGGTTGGCAGATGCAAAAAAGAAGTATGGGATATGTCGCCGGAAGAGATTGACAGGGTATTAAAAGAGGATTACGAAATTCCTTCAGCCCCGGAACTGGCAAAGGCCGGAAGCTATATCCAGACAACACCGAGAGGTGAGCAGATTGAAAATCGCAGAAAAAGCGATATCGTGTTTGTGCCGCTGGCCTGTACGGAAAACCATGGGATGCAGTGCCCGACGGGACAGGATTTATTCCAGGTAACGATGTTTCTGGAGGGAATCAAGAGACATCAGGCAAAATTGGGAAAGGTAGTCAATATCGCATGGCCCTGTTTAATGTACGGCGGTCATCCGCATCACCATGTTGGAATGCCGGGTACGGTGATCATGCCTCAGGAAGTAGTAGTGGAAACAATTATCCATACAATGCTGGGGTTATGGGATGACGGATACAGAAAAATTATCCTGGTGAATAATCATGGGCAGCTTTGGGAACTGGTGACCGGTCTGCAGGAATTTTGCCGCAGGTATCAGCTTCCCGGTATTTTCCAGGTGTTTGACTGGCACAGGTCTGTGAGAGAATTTTTCCTTCCGAATAACGGACAGAAGAATTGCATGGAAACGGCATTTAATCATGCGGATGAAAGTGAAACATCGATCGGCCTGCTGGGATTTGCAGATATGATCGACATGTCCAGAGCCGTAGATACGAAGCAGAAACCGTTCCTGGATTCCGGATGGTTTGATAACTCTACAGATGACGGACACAGACCGCATCGCTGGGATGAAGGAGAAGGTCATGCGCCCATTGAACGGTACGGTACGCCGCAAGGCTGTA
>ERZ1643246.1909-NODE-1909-length-21317-cov-4.376164_pt1 | contig 21317 bp, 20 predicted proteins | sample MGYA00579265_ERZ1643246 | MGnify/ENA primary metagenome ERZ1643246 (study PRJEB29033, sample SAMEA4952261) | chicken gut metagenome | biome: Broiler Chicken; feature: Gastrointestinal Tract; material: Caecum | place: Ireland | collected 2018 | study: Broiler...
AGGTGAGGGCGCCGGAACCGGATTTCACCAGCAGACAGTCCGAGTGTCCGTGATAACACCCTTCAAACTTGATAATTTTATCCTTTCCTGTATATCCGCGCGCCGCCCGGATAGCGCTCATCGTGGCCTCGGTACCGGAATTGACCATGCGCACCATTTCGGCGCTTTTGTATGCCGAGCAGATAAGTTCTGCCATACGGGTTTCAATTTCCGTCGGCAGGCCGTAGCTGATCCCGCGCTGGATCGCTTCCAATGCGCCTTCGGCCATCATCGGATGGGAATGGCCCAGTACAAACGGCCCCCAGGAACAGATATAATCAATATACTCGTTCCCGTCAATATCGACGATATGACTGCCCTTTGCATGGTCTACAAAAATCGGTTCCCCACCGACGGACTGGAACGCCCGTACCGGGGAGTTGACACCGCCCGGAATCACCTCACAGGCTTTTGCAAACGCCGCTTTGGATTTTTCGTGGTTCATGCCTTTCCCTCCTTTAATTTTCTTGCCGCATACAGGGCAAAGTAGGTAATAATAAGGTTTGCCCCCGCGCGCTTAATAGCGGTCAGACTTTCCATGATCACGGATTCGTTCATTAGTCCCTGTTCAACTGCAGAAAGCAGCATCGCGTATTCTCCGCTGACATTATAGGCGGCCACCGGGACGTCAAAGTTCAGGGAGGCCTCCTTGACAACATCCAGATAGGCAAGCGCAGGTTTGACCATGATGATATCCGCGCCCTCTTCAATATCTGCAGCAATTTCCCGCAGTGCTTCCTGTCCGTTCGCACAGTCCATCTGATAGGCCTTACGATCTCCAAACGAGGGGGCGGAACCTGCCGCTTCCCGGAATGGGCCATAATAGCTGGACGCATATTTGGCACTGTAGCCCATTACCGCCACATTGACAAATCCTTCTCCATTCAGCGCGGCGCGGATGGACTGAATATGCCCATCCATCATATCGCTGGGAGCCACCATATCTATCCCTGCCCGCGCATAGCTTAGTGCAATCTTATTAAGGACTTCCAGAGTCAGATCATTGACTACATAGCCCTGCTCATCCAGGATCCCACAGTGCCCATGATCGGTGTACTCGCACATGCAGACGTCCCCAATCACATAGATGTCCGGGTCTGTCTCCTTAATTTTGCGGATAGCACGCTGTACTACACCATTTTCCTCATATGCACTCGAACCACAGGCGTCTTTATGATCTGGGACTCCAAACAAAATGCAAGAATACACCCCTGCCTGTTCCATTTCCCGCACTACCTCCGGGAGTTTATCCATCGAATAATGGCAGATCCCCTTCAAAGACGGAATTTCCCGCTTCACGTTTTCCCCTTCCACAACAAAAATGGGGTATACAAAATCAGAAGGCTGCAAAACCGTCTCCTGCATCATTTTCCGGATCACTGCATTTTTACGCAGTCTCCTGCCACGGTAAAACATTATCATTTTCCTCCTATCATCACTGTCTGAGCAAGCGTCTGTAAATCTGCCCGCTGAGCCTGTATCGGCATGATACCATATGTTCGTAGGGTTTCACTGGTCTTTTCCCCAATGGAAAAACACCGGCTTTTTCTCAAAACTTCTGCTCCAAGCGCTTTCGCAGTGGCATGGACCGCAGAAGAGCAGGAAAATACCATATCTGTATAAGACTCTCCTCTCGCCTGCGCACGTATGGACTCTTCCTCCATCGGATGGTTTTCATAAAGTTCCGCTACATGTACGCCAAAGTCTACAAAACAGGGGGAAAGGGAACCCCGCACTTTTACGAACAGAACTTCCTCCCCGGCAAACCCTGTCTTTCTTCGGATGATCTCACAAAGCGCGTCGCTGTGAAATTCTGACGGAATCAGATCTGCATGTACACCATAGGAAAACAGCCTGTCCGCAGTCGCACTCCCTACAGCAGCAATACAAATTCCTGCGAGAGAGCGGACATCCTTTCCTAAAGCAAATAACCCGTGGAAAAAAGCGTCCACCCCATGTTTGCTGGAAAATGCCAGACATTTTATCCCATCCAACATCTCTGCTGAAAACGCTCCGGGAATTCCCCGGATTTCCCCGGTACAGACCTCCGTTACTTTTGCACCGAGTCCTTCGAAATACTCGGTAAGCGGAGAGGACTCTCTCCCCGGATGGGGAATCAGGATTTTCCGTCCGAACAAAGGCAGCTTTTCAAAAAAATTCAGGTTTTCCCGCAGGGAAACAACCTTTCCCACCACAATCAGCGCCGGAGAGGAAAGAGGGCGGCATTGCAATGTCTCTGCCAACTCCCCAAGCGGTGCCGACACTATCTGCTGGGAGGGGAGCGTTGCATGGGAAATGACTGCCGCCGGCATCTGCATGGGCATCCCCGCCTCCAAAAGTCCAGCGGCGATCTCCCCCACTTTGGACAACCCCATTAAAAAAACAAGCGTTTCTTCGCCATGCGCCATAGAGGCAAAATCTAATTTGGTCAGTTTATCATCCTTGTCATGGGCAGTCACTACCCGGAACCCATGGGACAGTCCCCTATGTGTAATGGGGATTCCCGCATAGGCGAGGCCCCCGGTACAGGAACTGATTCCCGGTACAACTTCAAACTCCACCCCGTGTTCCATCAAAAAGAGCCCTTCTTCCCCTCCGCGGCCAAACACATAGACGTCTCCGCCCTTGAGCCGAACGACTGTCTCATATTCCGCAGCACAATGGACAAGCAGGGCGTTGATCTCCTCCTGCTTCATGGTATGCCTACTCGCCGCTTTTCCAACGTAGATAAGGCGACAGCGCTCCCTCGCTAAGGAAAGTAGACGGGGATTCGCCAATCGATCATAGACAATACAGTCGGCATTCTCCAACAAGCGACGGCCTTTCACTGTGATAAGTCCCGGATCTCCTGGCCCGGCGCCCACCAAATACACCTTTCCCATCATACATCCACCTCATTTTTTAACCGCTGTGCCAGCGTTTTTGCCAGCATTGGGGCGTCCTCCACGTTTCCGCTTAGCGTATCCCGTTTTATCCTCTGTCCGTCCGTTGTACCATACCATGCGGTCAAGGTCAGGCTTTCTTCCCGCTGAAAAGCACAGGCTCCTGCCGGAGTATGGCATCCGCCTCCAATTTCCTGTAAAAAAGCCCGTTCTGCCTGAACTTCCCGTTGCGTCTGTTCGTCGCAGAGCGAATCGAGTATTTCCCTCAAAGCGGCGTCATCCTGCCGGATTTCTAATGCCAGCGCTCCCTGCGCACAGGCGGGAACCATCTCCCGCTGCGGATCAAGATACTGGGTAATCAGGTGCTCCATGCCCAGACGGTGCAGACCCGCCGCCGCCAGGACAAGTCCATCGATTTCCCCTTCCCGCATCTTTTTTAGGCGTGTGTCAATGTTCCCACGGATCCCGACGAACTGCAAATCCGGGCGCAGGGCTTTCAGTTGGTATATCCTCCGCTTGCTCCCCGTTGCAATCACTGCGCCGCAGGGCAGTTCCTCCAGGGACTTCGCCTGTTTTAAAACCAGCGCGTCCCGCCGATCCGCACGGAGCCATATTTTAGTAAAGCAGAGCCCATTCGCCGGTTCGCTTGGCATGTCTTTCATACTGTGGACGCCCAAATTCACGGTTGTGTCCAGTATTTGCTGTTCAATTTCCTTGACGAACAGCCCCTTGCCCCCGATCTGGTCGAGCGCCTTATGTTGAATCAGATCCCCTTTGGTCTTGATGATTACCACTTCATAAGTATGCTGCGGAAATTCCTGTTCCAACCGCTCTTTCACCCAGTTTGTCTGGGCAAGCGCCAGTTTGGAACCTCTGGTGCCGAGTTTAATGTGCATGGTGTCCCTCCTCCTTATCCGAAAATAGCGAGCAGATGACTTCCCCGTATTTTCTCTGTTCAAGCTCATTGTCCAACCCCTTGAGTGCTAGAATCGGCTCCCGAATCAGTCGCTTGAATCCTGCATGGAGAATTTTTCTCACTGCTCGTTTTTCATGGTCACTGAAATGAAGCTTTGCATCCAGCATCTCATAAGTATCTTCTTCCACCGCCGCACACCGGCTTTGTAGGGACGCAATGGCGGGATCTACCCGACTGGCTGCAAGCCACTGCAGGGTTTCCCGCGAGGCCCCAGCTGCTATTTCTCTTCCCTGTGTTACCAGATGCTGCCGTTCTTTCCGGTTTTCTTCCGAAACCGCGCGTAGGGAGTCAATGTCAAATAATTGTACCCCTTCTTCCTCTGCAAGCGTGGGGTCAATATCTCTCGGCGTCGCCAGATCGAGCAGATACAGGGAATGCTCCCGCTTACCCATCTGTTCCCGCCGCACCACCAGATGTGGAGAGGCCGTCGCACTGACCACAATATCGCATTTGTCCATCACTGAATAACGCTGTGCAAAGGGAAGAACACAAATCCGCTCCTCTTCCCCTTTTAAAGTGAGCGCATGTTCCATACTGCGGTTACACAGATAAATCTGTTTTGCCTGCATGTCGCGCAAATAAGTAAGCGCCAGAGCGGCCATCTTTCCGCTTCCAATCACAAGCGCTGTCTTTCCTTCTATTTTACAGGCCTTTGCCAGACATTTCATTCCGATATAGCAAATGGAAATCGGATGTTCACTAATTTTCAGTTGCGTTTTAATTTTCTTGGCACAGGTGATGGCGTCCAGAAAAATCCGATTCATCTGCTTCCCACAACCGCCAACCCTGCGGGAAAAGTCCAATGCGCTTTGCACCTGGCCTAAAATCTGGTCTTCCCCAACAACCAGGGAATCCAGCCCCGCAGCTACGCAAAACAGATAGTGGAGCGCCTCTTCTCCTTTTTTCTCAAACAGGTATTCTTTTAGTTCCGGAGAACCGCATTGCAAAAGAAATTCCTCTTTCACCACGGCCGACTCTTTTTCGTCGGCCATGAGAAAGGACACCTCACTGCGGTTACAGGTGGAAAGAATCACCGCCTGGCAAATTCCCTGTTCCCGCAGACGGTCATAAAATTCAATTTTTTTTGAATCGCTGAAAGCGGCTCTATCCCGTACTTCAATCGGCGCTTGCCGGTAGCTGATTCCAATAATCCCAAATTGCATGGCGCTCCGCCCTTTCCTTTTCTTGCACTTTTCATTATACGGTTTCCATCCCGCGAATACAAGAAAAGCAGGTATCGCAATTTCCAAACCCGGTAATTGAAAAAAGGAAATGCGTCATTGTCTTTCTGATACCATCCTATTTCATCCGGATGAAATGCCCGTAAAAATCAGTATCCTGTTATGAAATCCAGAATCCTGGATAAAATAAAGCAAAAGATACAAATCAAACTTTTTAGTAGGAGGTATCCACTATGCCATCACCGGATTCCAGAAAAGTGGTTTTGGTCGGCACTGGAATGGTAGGGATGAGCTATGCTTATGCCCTGCTCAATCAAAACGCCTGCGACAAACTTGTCCTGATTGACATTAATCACAAGCGCGCCATAGGGGAGGCCATGGATTTAAATCATGGGCTTGCATTCTCCGGTTCGCATATGAAAATCTATGCCGGGGATTATACAGACTGCAAAGATGCAGACATCGTCGCCATCTGTGCCGGAGTTGCACAAAAACCGGGAGAGACCAGACTGGACCTGCTTTCCAGAAATGCGGAGGTTTTCTCCTCCATCATTGAGCCTGTCCTCTCCTCTGGGTTTCATGGGATCTTTTTGGTTGCTACAAACCCAGTGGATATCATGACCCATATCACCCACACTCTCTCCGGGTTTCCTGCCTCCCGCGTCATTGGTACAGGAACCGCACTGGACACTGCCCGGCTGCGCTATTTGCTTGGGGATTATTTTCAAGTGGACCCCCGCAACATGCACGCCTACGTTGTAGGGGAACATGGGGACAGTGAATTTGTACCCTGGTCGCAGGCCATGCTTGCCACCCGTCCAATCCTTGATTTATGTGAACAGCTCCCATCCTGCTCCTATTCTCAAATGCAGTCCATTGAAGAGGAAGTACGCGGGGCGGCCTATAAAATCATTGAAGCAAAAAATGCCACTTATTATGGGATAGGAATGGCAATGGTGCGGATTACCAAAGCCATTTTTGGCGATGAAAACTGCGTGCTGACTGTATCCGCCATGCTGCAGGGGGAATATGGTCTATCGGGAACTTATCTGGGACTACCCTGTATTCTTTCCAGAAACGGCGTCCGGGAAATTCTCACCCTTCCCCTGTCGGAAAAAGAGCTTTCCAAACTCGAAAAATCTTTTCAGGCACTAATGGACTTATATTCATCTCTGTCACTTACACCGCCAAAAACACGAAACCTGCCGAACGGTAAAAATTGAATCCACAGGAATTGTATGGTAAAATATTAATATAACACTTTCTAAAATATACTGGCATCCAGCTCCATCGCGGTCCATTTTCCTTTTTTGCTGCCTACGAAAAGGAGCGTGCGCGGCATTTCCTATCGGTTGTCTACAGCTTATCTATATCGATATCACGGTGTCGTGGAATATCAGAACAAGAAAATCTCCGGCAGCGGATAAACTGCATATTGCACCCCGTGATGCTTACGGTGTTGCTTATTTTCAAAACTGGAAATCTTTCCGTGCCATACCATTTCTAAACCCCTGCATGTTTTCATACAGGGGCTTGATTCTATTGGAGGAAACGAGGTATCCGCATGTATTCACTTTCTCCCTCCCCACGCGCCCTGTTGTACTGGGAGATCCGTCTGATTGGTATTATTCTGCCCTTTGCGGTAGCTTCTATTGCGACGTTTGGGCACTATCGCCTCCTTTGGTCAATTTTTACCCTGGCCTGGGGCCTTGCCTATCTTTTTTTCTCCATTTTTTATTATCCTGTCAAATTTCGGCGGCTGAAAATCCAGTTTTCAAAAGAACTGCTTACAGTAAAAAGCGGAGTAATCTATACCCGTCTCCGCTATGCTCCCCTTTCTTCCATTCAATATGTAGAAATAATCACCTTCCCACTCCAATCCACCATGGAGATGTGCTCTATTCAAATACGGTGTGCGGGATATACCATTTGGCTTTCTTCTTTTGATCAACACCGTGCCTATGAGCTTAAAGACCTGTTATCCCCGGTTTCCAAAAGCGTCTTTCGCCGCCCAGATAGTCATGAGGAGGAAAAACCATGAGCGATCAAACGCGGCACCCTCATCCTATTATGATATTTGAAAACCTTTCTCGGTTTTTATTTTTGCTGATTATTCCATTACTCCGTGGGTTTTTATACGCCATTTTCGGCGGTTCTCTGTATGAGTGGCTGGAAGGCGCCTGGTTCGATTTGCTGATTGTCTTTATTATGGTTGCTGCTTCCATTCTGGAGTGGGCCTTTTTCCGCTATACGGTCTACCGCAGGGGAATCCTGGTTCGCCGCGGTGTCCTTGTCCGGAATTCCTTTTTCATCCCTTCCCGCTGTTATACGACGTTATCCTTTGAACACAGCTGGTGGCTGCGCCCTTTTAAAGCAGTCCATGTTCGTGTAGATACCGCTGCCGGCAGCTTTAATATCCCGGATCTAAAAATCACCCTGAGCAATGCGGAGTGCAGCCGGATTTTGCATTTTCATGGCCAAAAAAGTAATAACAGTCAGTATTTAAACAGATTTTATAAACCCAAAGTATTTTATTTAATGCTGCTTTCCCTCTTTACTTCCAATTCCTTTGTCGGGGTCATCTTCTGTTCTACCTTGTTTTCCAATGCCGGTTCCCTGGTAGGTGAGGAACTGCAGCAGCAGATTTTCACCACAATGGAACAGCTTGCAAAATTACTTGCGGTCTTGATTCCCCCCATCGCAACCTTCCTTGCAATGGTTGTAATTGTGGGGTATCTAATCTCTTTTTCAATGAACTTTCTCCGTCATATCAACTTTGAAGTGCTTCGCTTACAATACAGTTTGTATATATCAGGTGGATTCTTTACAAGGCGTACAAATGCGGTTGATATTTCCAAAATCAATTATACGGATATTCGTCAGACCCCCATGATGAAGCTCTTGGGATTGTATTCCGTATATGCCCATTGTATTGGACTTGGCAAAAATAAAAATGATATCTCCGCAATTATCCCCTGCGCCGGGAAAAATGAACTGGAGGATGCCATGTCAACCTTGCTGCCAGAATTCCCGAGCAAAGCGGTTACACTCCGTCCGAATTTTGGAGCCATTTTCAAATTTATTATGGATCCTCTTTGGCCCTGTCTACTTGTGCCCATTGGGACCATTGTATTATGCAATTTACTTCCAGACTGGGCCGAAACTATTGGGTTTATCGGTTTTATGCTTGCCATTCCTTCCTATTGGCTGATGCTGGTACGCCTGATGGATTTTAGAACCAGCGGAATCGCCTATGATGGGAAAAACGTGTACATGAAATACTCCCGCTTTTTTGTTCTTCATACCGTTTGTATCCCCAAACAGCATATCAATGCCGTTTTACTGCGCCAAAGCATGTTGCAGCATTTCGATGACGCCTGTGATGTGAAAATCTACACCATTTCGGAGGCACAAAAAGTCCACCATGTTAAGAACCTCAACCGTCAGCAGGTATTGGATTTGCTGGAGTTTGTAAAAATATAGGGAAGAACTTGCAGACCTTCTTTTTTCTGTGTTACAATGGAAAAAGAAGGTCTAAATTTGTTTATTAATAAAAAAATATTACTATTTGTAAATAAAAGGCGGTGAAAAAATGGCCTTTTCCTATTTTTGCCCCCACTGTGGGAAACATTTTGACGCGCCGGGCATCTGCCCACTCTGCCAGGTTTCTCTTCTCCCCCATCCTCAGCAGGCTACTTCTGAGAATCGGTACTGTACTCGCTGCGGCGCCCGGATCTCCATGAAAGAACAACTGTTCTGCACCTCATGCGGAGCTCCGCTTTCCGACCGTGTTCCACAGCAGAGCTACGGAATCCCTCCGCAAAAAAAGAAATTCCCTGTTTGGGGAATGTTAGGAATTGTATTGGGATCTGTCCTGATTTTGATTTTTGCAGTGCTTGTTCTGCTTTTTGGTTTTGGAATTCTCTCCTCAGAAAGGTCTGCAACACATCCTAACCAATGGTATCAGGACAACGGGGGATACTCCGATTCCCAAGATGAACCAAACGGGCTTGTCCACACCAATGCAAAAATCTTGATTACCTCTCTGACATATGGCACGGGAGAAGATCTGGGATTTCTGCTCATGGATGGGCAATTTGTAGAAGTAGGACTGAATATCATTAACACGCAGGATAGAACTATAACGCTTTCTTCCTCTAATTTTTATTTGACAGAGGATGCTACTGGGGAAAAAATATACCCCTATTCCGAAATGGGTAGCGAAAAAACTTCTATTCAGATTGAAGCAAATGAGGCTGTTGCCGGCGCTCTCTCCTTTGAGATCCGTCCAGACGCCGCCTATCATTTCAATTTCATCGAAACGGATGGCACGCTTATAAGCTCCTTTGCATTGAGCAAATAGTTAATATAGGAACCCCCTCCCTTCGTTTATAAAGGGAGGGGGTTTTTGTACTGGTCGGGTACATCTATATCGTTCCAGCATCCACACCACTACCAGGATTGGGGGCAATCCTGGTAAAGCGTCAATGCCGGTTTCATGGGAGGACTAGGTTAAGCCCACCACATCTCTGCCTTTCCTTCCTTAATCAGAACCTGCTGGAGGAATCGGACGCCTTTGGTCAAGCCTTCATTAATGCTCATCAGGCTGTCTTCATGTTCAATGCTGATGGCATAGTCATAACCTACCAACCGCAGGGCGCTGATGATTTCCTTCCATTCCTGATAGTCATGTCCATAGCCGACGGTACGGAAAATCCAGGAACGATGGATTTCATCCGCATACGGATGGGTATCCAATACACCATTGAGTGCGACATTGCGTTTATCAAACTGGGTATCTTTTGCATGGAAATGGAATATTGCATCGCCCAGTTCTTTGATAACTTCTACAGTATCCATTCCCTGCCAAAACAGATGGGATGGATCCAGGTTCGCTCCAATTTCGGGTCCAACTGCTTCTCTGAGTTTGAGCAAACTGTGAGTGTTGTATACACAGAAACCCGGATGTAGCTCCAACGCAATTTTGTTGACGCCATGTGCCTTGGCAAATGCAACTTTGTCTTTCCAATAAGGGATCAAAACGTCGTTCCACTGGTATTCCAGTATTTCGCTGAAATCTTCTGGCCAGGGACAGGTAACCCAGTTTGGATATTTGGCGCCCTCGTGGTCTCCCGGACAACCGGAAAACGTGTTGATCTGATGAATACCAAGCTTTTCAGCCAACAAAATACAGTTGGTAATCCCATCATCATACATCTTCGCTTTTTCCTTATCCGGATGGACAGGATTTCCATGGCAGCTCAGCGCGCTGATTTCCATTTGATGACGGGCAATGGTATCCTGGAACTCTTTGAGTTTGTTTTCATCGGCAAGCAGCTCCTTTGGATCACAATGATCCGTCCCAGGGAATCCAGCACATCCGATTTCCACCATCTCTACGCCAAGGGAGTGTAAATATTCCAGTGCCTTGTCCAGCGGCTGCTGGCCAAGCAATACGGTAAATACTCCAAGTTTCATCGTCACATACCTCCTTACTAAAATGCGTATTTTTCTTTCAAATTTTTCATGCCAATGGCAACGGAATCAAATCCTTTTGGATCTTTGGTCTCATCTTCCATGATGACCCATTGTGCTCCAATTTCACAAGCAGTATCCAACACCAGCTGGATATTAACTTCCCCTTCTCCAATGGGAGCAGAAACCATGTTTTTATCCCCATCTTTGAGATGGATCAGTTCCACCCGATCCCCATATTCCCTGAGTTTTCCCACAGGATCCCCGCAGGCATAATAAGCCCAATAGGTATCGATCTGAGGAGAAATCTCCTCCGCCGGCATCAGGCGGTACAAACGGTCAAGAGCCAGTTCCCCGCCAAGATCTGTGAACTCATGGTAATGGTTGTGATAATGCAGCTGTAACCCATTATCATGCAACTTTTGCACCATGGGTTTGAGCAGGTTCACCAACTCATCCACAACCTCTGGTTTGTCATAGGGCTTGAGGGAGGAAACCACCACAACAATATTTTTATTGCCAATGATTTTGTTGTACTCAATGACCCCATCCAAATTTTCTGCCAGTTCCGCTGGCTGAGTATGACTGCCTGCCACTTTCAGGCCAAGTTCATCCAGTGTCTTTTTCATCTCATGGGCGTCAACGCCAAAAAAGCCGGCAAACTCTACTCCGTCAAACCCAAGTTCCTTTACCCGGCGAAGCGTCGCCTTGTAATCCTTTGCCATATCCTCTCGGACAGACCAAAGTTGTAGTGCAACTGGAAGCTTCATGTTAACCCCTCCTGTTTATAAAAATTGCCTAAGATAAGAAATTGTAAATTTAAGTCCCTTCTCGCCCAGATTCCCCCTCCAGGTCTGAGAATGCGGTTCAATACTCAAATTCCCATCATAACCGCTTGCATACAGGGCGGAAAAAAATGCGCCCCAATTGGTTTCGTCCATACCGGCGGGAGGGTCGTCAAACCGCTCCCCATCAATCCGCAATGCCCCTTTAATGTGGACATGTGCAAACCGGGAGCCCCATTCTTTTGTCTCTTTCAGGTAATCCCCCCCGGCGTAAATACAATGAGAAGTGTCATATTTTATCATCAGCCTGTCAAGATGCCCGTGAACCAGCGTCCAGGCAGGATCGCTATGGACAAAATTGGCCCAGCGGCAATTATAAGAAGCGACCTGTACTCCACGAGGCTTTGCATAGGCAATCAATTCCTCAAAAAACTGGATCGCGTTGGTCACATTCTGATAATAGGAGAGACCTGGTACTTCATTGACCCCAGTGACAAAAACCGGACTTTCCAGTTCTTTGGCCGCATCAATCAAGCGCTTGCACACAGTGAGTTCCTGTTCAATCATGCCGCATTTGCTATCATATTTTTCCGCACCCCATCTCCCGATGGAGCCCACGGCTACGCCGGTCTCTCTGGAGACTCTTTTCAATACAGGGACATTTTTCAAAAATTCTTCATAGTCCCGGTTCACATCTTCACAGAATTCCAGAAACTCAAGTCCCAGTTCCTTTGCCCGGAAAAAGCTCTCTTCTTTTGGGGCGGCAATCCTTCCAAGCTTCATGTAGAACTTCCTCTCTTGCCGATTAGTCAAAATAGACCGGTTTATTTTCCTTTGCAGATTTGTAAATTGCCTCCAGAATCTGGGTGACAACAATCGCCTGTTCCGGTTTTACAACAACCTCTTTGTCATTGACAACTGCGTCAATCCAAAGCCTTGCCTCAATCTCTGCCGGCGGTTCATTTTCGCCTGCATAGAAATCCACTCCGCCCGGCTCAAAAACCGGAGTTTCCGTATACTGTCTGTTATATTTCACGCCGTTAATACGTAAATTAGTGGGGCCTTTCATATCTGCGCCAGCTTTTGTCCCGCAAAGGGAACATTTTGCCTCATCGGTATCCAGCGAGTTCAGCGCCCAACTGGATTCCAGGACAATCGTTGCCCCATTCTTCATTTTGATAAATCCAAATGCGGAATCTTCCACAGTAAATTTTTCAGTATCCCAGTCACCCCATGCGTTTGCAGTCTCTCTCTGATCCCCGAGCTTTTTGTAAACGCTGCCGACTACCATTTCCGGCTCATAGTTATCCATCATCCACAGGGTTAGATCCAGGGAATGGGTACCGATGTCAATTAACGGTCCGCCTCCCTGCTCATACTCATTGAGGAAAACACCCCAGGTTGGGACAGCACGACGGCGGATGGCATGCGCTTTTGCATAGTAAATTTCGCCAAGCTCCCCTGCTTCGCAGGCACGTTTGAGATAGTTACATTCCGGACGTTGGCGGTTTTGATATCCAATAGTGAGCTTTTTGCCTGTTTCTTTTGCGGCGTCAAGCATTTTTTTGGCCTCTTCATAGTTGATAGCCATCGGTTTTTCACACATGACATGTTTTCCTGCATGCAGGGCGTCTACTGTGATAAAGGAATGGGAACGGTTTGGGGTGCAGACATGAACAACTTCAATTTCCGGATCTTTGAGGAGTTCCTTGTAATCAACATACACTTTTGCATCCTCAGTTCCAAATTTTTCTGCTGCTTTGACTGCTCTTTCCTCAATCAGATCACAGAATGCCACAAGCTGTACATTTTCAAGCTTGCTCAGGCTCGGCATGTGTTTGGAATTGGCAATTCCACCGCATCCAATGATACCAATTTTCACGGTTCTCTCCATACTGTTTTTCTCCTTTGCTCATCAGCGCCGTAGCGCTGGAATTCAGGGTTTATTTTGGCGGGAAAGTGGACTCCCGTTTGATATAATGGTGTTTTAGCGCGACAAAGCGCACAGGCAATTGCCTGTCTGCAATTCTAGAACACATCATCTGCATTGCAAGCGTTCCAATCTCCCTGCGTGGTTGCGCTACGGTACTTAGGGCAGGGACATAAATCTGTGCAAGCGATGTATCGTCAAATCCAGAAATTGCAACCGGATGTTTCTGGAATTTTTCATTGGTATAGGAGGCCCGGAGCATTCCCACTGCAATGGAATCCGCAATGGTGAAAATTGCGGTGGGCGGATCTTGTATCTGCATCAGGCGCTCAAACATTTCACTACCGCTGGAAAAGCTGTAATCCCCTTTGATAATAAGTTGCTCTTCCACAGCAATTGACGATTCCTCCAGAGCACGGCGGTATCCTTGTTCCCTGAGAACCGCAGAAGTATAGGGTTTTTCGCTGCCTGCAAAGGCAATTCTCCTATGTCCCAGCTCGATCAGCTTTAAAACCGCGCCATAGGCTGCCTGCTCATTGTCAATTGTCACGGTATCACAACCCGCATCTGGTATATATTCGCTGCACTGTACAATTGGATGTTTCTGGGCAATACGGCTGAGTTCTTCTTTCCTTTGTTCTGAAGAGAGAAGGATTGCGCCATCAACCAACCTGGTATCCAGCATTTGCAAATATTCCAACTCCTTTTCCCGATTGGAATGGGTTACACCGATCACAATGCTGTATCCGCTTTTCTGCGCTTCCTGCTCCATGCTGCGGACAATTCGAGTATAAAAGGTGTTGGAAATCGTAGGGAGCAACACTAGAATTTTTTTTGTCTGAGATTGGCGTAATCCTTTTCCCAGAAGATTTGGACGATAATCCAGTTTTTGAACGGCCTGCTCGACTTTTTCCCTAGTTACAGATGTTACAACATCGTCCCCGTTAAGCACACGGGAAACCGTTGCCACGGATACCCCAGCCGCTTTTGCAACATCCCGGATCGTCGCCATATGTTTCCCCTTTCTAAACAAATGTAATCGTTTTCTGTAATCGTTTACACGATTGATTTTACTCTTCCTTCTAAAAAAGTCAAGGGCTTTTATTGATTTTCATAAAAAACATCCCCCAGAAAAAATCTGGGGGATGTCCTTATAATACTCTTCACCTGCGACCAGTTAATACATATCGGTGTTTCCATGCTAAAACTGGTTCTATTTATATACCCATATTTCATCTTACGATATCAGGTTCGTAAAATCCGCCAGGTAAATTTCCTGAAGGCTTTGAACACGATCCGTTTTTCGGGTCATTTCAAATTGAATTTCCTGTTCCTGATCTTCCAGGTCATTTTTCTGTTCCTGATACGTCCTTGCATCAATTTCCTGGTTACGATAAGCTTTAATGGTTTTTTCCTGTTCCAGCATCACCGCTTCATATTGCCTACGGATATTAAAATAATCTGTAAAAGCATCCAAAATCTCCTGTTTTACAGTTTCATTGAGATCCTGACTGCCCTGTTCTATCGCCCTGGTCAGGTATTTATCAACACAGTCAAGCAACTGATTGTACAAAGTGGAACTCTGCTGGTTATATTCTGTCTGGGTAATAGCGCCATCTACGTAATTTTCCTTGTTATCGACGATCTTATAGTTTATTTCATCAATTTTTTTGGAAACCTCTTTTGCATAGATAGCAAGGTTATCTGTAGCCAAACTATCCAGATTTGCTTCGTTCATATTGGCATAGGCAACATTATTCAAATTAAATAATTCTCCGGAAAACCCCTCCGTATCGATCGAAATAGACGTGGGAATATAGATAATCACCCGTTCCGCAGTATCCCCTGTCAGTAAGCGCATGAAAATGTCTTGTACTTTAATACGGATATCCTGTACATTATTTTTTGCAATAACAACTGTATCCTTTGTGTTACTGATACTGATATCATTGCTGCTGGCTTTCGCATTGCTGCGGTATACCAAGAGTTTGGAATCCGATGACTGCCGCAGTTCCACATCAAAATCCCCAATCAATTTTAGAGCAGGAACTTCTTTTGTATCAATCTGATAGCGTTGGGAAATCTTCTCATACTCCTGGCGCAGTTCGGAAAACATCTGCCTGGTGCCGTTATATGCAAAGGGAAGCAGAATACAACATCCGATGATCCCAACCACACACATAATAGCCCCGATAACCTGTCCTCTTTTATCCATCAATTCCACCTACTTCATAAAACATCAGCGGTGCTGCATGTTTAGAATGGATACACCATTTTCCGTACAGACGTCCTGCAACGTAAATCACTTTTCTGGAAATAGAAAATAAAATATAGGAAAGTGTCACTGCAAACCCAATGAGTGTAATGCCCCCAAAAAACAAAAATAAAAAGACAGAAATAGGCATCTGTTGGAATGCAATGACCGTAATCACAATGATTCCCAAACCCACAAAAGAAATTACAACCACGGTCAGTACAAACAACGCACACATGAGTATCACTGGAATTGTGATTAGCAGCGATAGCAAATATTTTGCCAAGGATATATGGTATAGGGAAAATTGAGCCTTTATCAAGCGCACAAAACTGGGGTGGCGAATCAGTTCCATAACTCTGCTGCGAGCTACCATTTGCATAGCGACTTTTTGAGGGTCTCCCAAATCTTTTGTTATCTGCGTCTCCCGCTTCCCCCTACGTTCACAGTCATTAAAGTAGTCAATGAGGTTTCGCATGATGGTGGACATCTCACTTTTTGTGAGCTGCTTTGACAGGCAATTTTCCATTTTTGTCAAAAACTCCAGCCTGGTCATACCTTTGTTCCCTCCTCTTCTTGTTGCATCCTATCAAATAGGATTCCTCACCTGATTTTTATGCTTAAGACAAGCAAGGTCGGAATATCACAACTTCCAAGTGCTCTTATTATAACACATTCTTCCATTGATTACAGTAATCCCATCTAGAAAATTTATGCCTTCCTTTTGCATTCCAAGCGCGTATTTTTTACAGAAATAATAAAAAAAGCCTTCCGGATTATCCGGAAGGCTTTTTGGTGACCCGTAGGGGATTTGAACCCCTGTTACCGCCGTGAAAGGGCGGTGTCTTAACCACTTGACCAACGGGCCATGTATATAAAAACCCCATTGGGATTTTTATATAGCTGGTAGCGGCAGTTGGAGTTGAACCAACGACACTGCGGGTATGAACCGCATGCTCTAGCCAACTGAGCTATGCCGCCATAATTCGCCCACCTGCTTTGTAGTGAGCGAGTTAAATTATAATATAGTCTTGTCCTTTTGTCAACCTTTTTTTGCAAAAAGTTTTTATTTTTGTTTTTCTTTTTCCATTCGGGCCAATTCGACAGGATTAACATAGGTGGGGGAAAATTTGCTGGACTGTCCCTTCTTGACCTCACGGTAATAGCGGTAGGTCATCGGGCTTTCGCTGTTCTCACAGTTTTCTGCTTCATCCACCCTGGCGACAAAAAGCACATGGGTTCCCATATCCAATTCCTGTACAACGGTACAGTCGAGCTGTGCCACAGCGGATTCATCGATCAACGCATCACCATTGACACCCACATGATAGTTCGTGTCAGAAAACTTGTCAATATCTCTTCCGGAACGGTATCCAAATTTTCCCAGCATTTTACTGTCCGCACTTTCCCCGAGAATTGTCACACCGATCGTCCCTGTCTGCTTGATAAATTCATAGGTCTGGTTTTCCTTTGCTACACTGACGCCGACCGTAACTGGGTTTGCCGTCAATTGGAACACCGTATTGACCACGCATCCGGCCTGCTTTTCTCCGACATGGGAGGTAATGTAATAAATCCCATAACTTAACTGAAATAATGCGGTAATGTCCATTTTCTTGCCACGCTTTCTATACTGAATTTGTATATTTAAATTATAGCATAAGCACTGCTTCAAAGCAAACATTTTCTCCTGTTTTTGCCAAAATTAGTTGGGTATTATTTTCAGATTGCTCCCCAAAAACAGCAAGATCCTCTCCAAATTTTGCCTCATGAGCAAAATGAATGGCAAATGCTCGAATATCCTTCTCCCAAAGGTTAGCATGTGCAAAATCACAGCAGATATCCGCATAAACGGCATTATTGATATGATGGTTACAGTCTATATCAGAAAAACGAACCGGACGGTGGCCATAATACTCTGGTGTGGCCATTTTTATCTTCTGTTTTGCCGGTATTGAAACGGAAAGATCCGGACGCATATCAATAGAAAAGGCAAGGCTGCTTGGTTTCAGAACCGAATGGGTTTGCGGGTCTACCAAAATCCACATGGTGGATACCTCCACTTTTAACCGACCCTCTTTATCTAAAAAAGTGCAGTCTCTAAGAAAGTAGGCGCCTTTTGCTCCCTTTGCCCAAGTCCTCTCGACAAGCTCCTCCCCTGCCCTGGGAATATCCCATAGTTTTACCGCAAGTCGGGAAAGCAAAAACACCGTCCCGAGCTGTTCCAACTTTTGATAAGAATACCCTTGTACATCCAGATGCCTGCTTGCAATTTCCTGAGTATGGCGCAAAAGATTTGATAGCTTTATTTTGTTTTCTTGCCCACATTCATAATAAGCAATCCGCACGGTACGCTCAAAAACACCATCTTGATAGTTCATATGAAAACTCCTCATTATGTTTAAAATACAGCAGCGGGGTACGGTCTTCACCATACCCCACTTTTTTACTCATCTTTCCTATGTTGTTCCCCCGCCAAAAGGTTTGCAATGCCTGCTAAATCCTCTTTATTAAAAAATTCAATCTGGACAACTCCCCGGCCACCTTTTTTTTCAGATACCTTAATTTTTCTGCCAAGCGTATTTACCAAAGAAACTTCCACTTCCTTAAAATAGCTATCAGAGAGCTTTGGTTCTTCCTCCACTTCTTTTTTTGGCTTTGCCAAACGTTCCACATCGCGTACCGTCAGTCCATGGGAAATAATTTTTTCTGCAACAGCCAGCATCTCCTGCTCAGATTCAAAGGCCAGGAGCGCCCTCGCATGACCAGAACTGATTTCCCCGTGCTTTACCATCTCCAGAATCGGTTCAGGTAGGCCCAGCAGACGCAAAGCATTTGCCACCGCAGGTCGAGATTTTCCAACTCGCTTTGCCACTTCCTCCTGGGTCATCCCATACTGTTCCGTCAAAACCTGATATCCCAGAGCCTCCTCAATAGGATTCAAATCCTCTCTTTGCAGATTTTCAATCAAGGCAATTTCCATAGCCTGGGTATCATCCAATTCTTTTACAATGACTGGAACTTCACTGATTCCCGCCATTCTGGCAGCCCGCCAACGCCGTTCTCCAGCTACCAATTGGTAGTTGCTTTCCCCAATGGTGCGTACCAGTAGAGGTTGCAGTACCCCATGTTCCCGGATGGAATCAGCAAGCTGTTGAAGGGCCTCCCGGTCAAATTCTTTTCTCGGCTGGTTTCTGTTTGGTTCAATCTCCGACAGGCGAAGCATCTGTACGCCTTGTTCTTCCTCCAGTGTGCTGTTATCTACAAACAGGGCGTCAAGCCCTTTTCCCAGGCCTCCTCTTTTTGCCATCATCATTTCCCCCTGTTCATTTTCAAAAATTCCTCTGCAAGTTCCTGATAGGCCTTTGCACCCTTGGAGCTTCTATCAAAATAAATCACTGGCTGTCCAAAACTCGGGGCTTCCGATAAACGGACATTTCTCGGAATTACCGTTTTATACACTTTCTGAGGAAAGTATTTCTTAACTTCATCCACCACTTGCATGGTAAGGTTCAACCGCCCGTCAAACATTGTCAGAAGTACGCCCTCTATATCCAGCAGAGGATTATACAGACGTTTAACCTGTCGGACGGTAGCTATCAGCTGAGACAGACCTTCCAGCGCATAGTATTCGCATTGAATAGGGACAAGCACGGTATCCGATGCATTCATAGCATTGAGGGTAATCAAGCCCAAGGATGGAGGACAATCTATAAAAATATAGTCATATTTTTCTTTCACAAGGGCCACAGCATTTTTTAACCGACTCACTCTATCCGGAAGATCGACCAATTCGATTTCTGCGGCAGCAAGTGCCATATCCGAAGGAATTAATGAAACATTACGAAAGTCAGTCTGTACAGTAACCTCTTCTATTCCATGTTTTCCTATCAATAGATCATAGCTGGATCCCTGAATCCCTTTTTTGTTGATGCCAAACCCACTCGTGGCATTTCCTTGAGGATCAGTATCAATCAAAAGTACTTTTTTTCGATGATCGCCAATTGCCGCGCTTAAATTTACTGCTGTCGTCGTCTTACCGACTCCGCCTTTTTGGTTGGCAATTGCTATTATTTTTCCCATATCTGTGATACGTTCCCCTCTCCCCTGAATTTTTACAGAAATGTTGATAATCATCCGGCTTTGTCTTTATTATAGCATATGGTCTCCCTGTTTCAAAGAAAAAATTATTTTTGTGTTTCACATGAAACAAACATATTCAAATATAGCGTTCCAATACTTGTTCAGAAATAAATCAGCACAATTTTATAAATATTATGAAAGAAAAATTTCTTTGTATATATCCACGTTTCACGTGAAACAAATGCAAAAGGCGGCGATATTTTATCGCCGCCTTTTGCTCATCAAACAGAGGAGTGTATATCAAAAAGGCTTCTGCCTTTATGAACTGATTTCATTTTTGATCTATACAATCCAAGGGGATTTTTACTACATATTCAATACAGTCTTCCTTTTGGTGTTTTGTTGCTACTGCTGCAATTCCAGAACGCTTCATAACATCAATAGCCTTACTAATGGTATTGAAGAAAATCCTCACATCCTTGACAACCAAAAACTTTTTAGGCTTCTCCTCAGTTTCTTGTGACTCTTCCAACACTTTATCAATATATTCATCCGCTTGGATTACATTCCACTGCTTTTCTATCATTAATGTGAGGACCTGCTCCCTCTGCTCCGGTTCTAACCGGAGCAGAGCCCTGGCATGGCGTTCGGTTAGCCCGGCTTCCATAATTCGATGCTGCTGTTCTGGATTCAATTTTAACAGCCTCAGCTTATTGGCAACTGTGGACTGCGCCATCCCGAGCTTTTGTGCAGCTTGAGCCTGTGTGATGCCCCATTCATCCATTAAAGTCCGTATTCCCAACGCCTGTTCAAAAAAATTCAAGTCTGCCCTTTGGATATTTTCAATTAATGCATAAACCGCAGATTGCTGCTCTGTCACATCCACAATAATGCACGGAACCTGGGTGATTTCCGCCATTTGACATGCCCGGAGCCTGCGTTCCCCGGCAATCAGTTCATAGAGTTTATCCGTGATACGGCGTACTGTCAAAGGTTGTAATAGGCCATTTGCCACAATACTGTCCCGAAGCTGTATAAGTTCCTCTTTTTCAAAGACTTTGCGTGGCTGAGCTGGGTTGGGAAAAATACAGGAGGTATCCAATAGAACCACCCGATTAATTGTTTTTTCTTTTGTAAAAAGTGATGGCATAAATAAAAGCACCTCCATGGCTTGTCCTGTTTTGACTATACCACAAAAGTGCTCTATTTTCCAGTATTTCCCATGTCAAAAAATCGACAAAAAAGCACGGGTTCTCTCAGTATTTGTTCTTACTTTAAAGGGGTTTTTGCTATTTTAGCTGGATTACGCGGATATTTTGGCAAAATATGCGATATTTTTTTAATTACCAGCAGGGTCCGTTTGCCCGTATGGGGCACTTCATAGGGAATTACCCGTTCTACCTTTCCGCCAAGCATACCAATCGCGTTGCGGGCCTCGTCCAGCTCCTGTGTAATTTCGCCTGCCTTGAGTGCCAGAAAGCTCCCCCCTACCCGCACAAACGGCAGGCAGTATTCGCTGAGTTCGCGTAAATGTGCCACTGCGCGCGCAGTCGCACAATCAAAAGATTCCCGTAGTTCCTCTCGATGTCCTGCCTCCTCCGCACGCAGATGAAAGACATTCGCCTGCAAAGAAAGCTGTGAACAAACTTCCTGTAAAAAATTGACTCTCTTGTTCAGAGAATCCACCATCGTCAATTCCATCCACGGGCAGG
>ERZ1643246.1913-NODE-1913-length-21289-cov-20.985589_pt1 | contig 21289 bp, 29 predicted proteins | sample MGYA00579265_ERZ1643246 | MGnify/ENA primary metagenome ERZ1643246 (study PRJEB29033, sample SAMEA4952261) | chicken gut metagenome | biome: Broiler Chicken; feature: Gastrointestinal Tract; material: Caecum | place: Ireland | collected 2018 | study: Broiler...
AGAGGGTATATACTTACTATCGAACCGCCCCACCCATTCGTACCATAATTTTGCGTAAAATTGAACCATATTCTGTTATTCAAATGTACTGGAAAATGTCGTCAGAATTGACAAAGATTTGTCGCATACTGGGCACCGCGGGGAGTATCCTAGGAGAAAACGAATGCAACGTAAACTTACCGGAAAAACGGTGCCCGTATGACGCAACGATTAAAACGCTGTCAGAAGCTATGCACCCAGCTTCTATTATTAGTATACCACAGTAGCGGCGGCGTGTCAACAGAACGTATGTTCGATAGAAAATTTTGTGTCGAATTAGTTTGAACTAACTAAATATTTAAAATTAAACTATTAGAATTCTAACTATAATTAGTTTAAACTAACTACCTATACTTCAAAAAGTGTAGCATACCCATTTATGGACTACACCTTTGTTCTATATCAAATATAACAAAAATAATTTGATCCCCAGTCAAAAATATGCTATACTTAATCTAATAGGAGGTGTAAAATAATATGACTAGAGACGAATTTAAAACGACTTTTGAGGACTTCCTGAAAGACCCCGCTACCAACATGGACAAGGCTCTTGCAATTCAGAACGAAATCCTCACCATGTACGACAACTACGAGGTATTACAGACATCCATCAACAACGCTAAGAAGCAGTACAACGATCTCAAGGCTGAGAACGACAAGCTCAAGGAAGCTAATTTCCAGTTATTTATGGCCACAGGTTTCGCCGGAGGAGGCCCAAAAGACAAACCGAAAGATGGCCCAAAACCAGAAGAAGACGATGACTTAGACGATGACGACAACTTAGACGTTAAACCGATGTCCGCAGAAGACCTTGTAAACTCTTTATTAGGGAAAGGAGAAAGTAAATGAACATTAAGGCTATACCTAACAGTGAAATTTTCAACTCTGTTCGTGCTTTTATGTCCCCTTCGTTTCAGGACAGAATCCCTCAGGCGAACATTGATAACATGAAAGAAATCGGAACTGCACTCACATCCGCTGAGTTCGAGCTGGAACTCAACGCATGGCAGAAAGCCCTGTTTAATAAGATCGGCTTACAGCTCTTTTATGAGCGTATTATCCAGAACCGTCTGGCTAAATACATCTATGGCAATATGCCGTTCACAGATGCTATTGAGTACATGGCAACTGACATCGTAAAAGGTGCCGCCATGAACTACGGTCAGGATGGTGAGTCCGTTGACCCATTTGTTAAGGTATCTCCGCAGGCAAAAGTAGAGTACCACAAGGTTGATGAGCCTATCCAGTACTGCACCACTATCGAGCGTGACCGTCTGAGTAGAGCGTTCTACAACGAGGGTGGCTTAGCAAGGCTTTTAGGCATGTTCGTCAATATGCTCAACTCCTCTGCTAACCTTGATACATGGCTTCTTACAAAATCCATAATGGCGTATTACATCAACGACGCGAAGTCCGGTTCCTTGCCGCTTCTGGGAACTCAGAAAGTTACCTCCGCAGACGTTACAGACGAGGCATCTGCTAAGACTTTCCTGCTTTCCGTGAAGAACACTCTTTCTGCGATGCAGTTCCCGAACAACGCATTTAACCCGCAGAAGATTCATAAAACTCTGGATAATCGTGAAATCACGCTGTTTATCCGTGCCGACATCCTCAATTCCATTGGTGTAAATGCTATGGCATCCGCGTTCAATCCAGAGGAGCTGAACATGAATGTTAAGTTTGAGCCGATGGATGATTTCGGAACTGACCCGAATGGCAAAGGAACTGACGACGTTCTTGCGGTTCTTGCTGAGGACGGATGGCTTTTAATCACACAGCAGTTAAACGAGATTGACAGCATTTGGAACCCGAGAGGCAGATACTGGAACTACTTCCTTACCAGGCAGATGAGCTTCGGAACTGTTTACTTCAAAGACGCAGTTATCTTCCGTAAGAGCTGGGCTTAATGAAAGGGGGTATAGAGGATGAGTTTCCATCCTAATACAACCTTATATCTCTGTACAGGCACAGGACTGGATATGCAAAATAGTGTTTGGTGGCATCGTTTTGCGTATCCAGACACAGATGACCCTGCTATTGGTGCAACATGGTGGAACACCTGTTTTCAGTGGGTGAAAGCGCACGCAATCGCTGAGGGACATTGGAATTACACTATGATTGACCCTGCTAGAGGTTGGGTGAAAGTAGGTCGTAATCCACTTTACAGTAAGTCAAACCCTCCCGGTGCAGTAGGACAGTCTGGTTTAGGTAGTGCGGAAAAGCAAGCTCAACTCGACGACCCGACACTTTGTGCATACGCAGACGCAATCAGAGCTGTAGACTACCTTTGTTTCTCCAATAACGGGGACATTGATACTCAGTACGCGTTTGTAGACAAAATTGTGTCTGTGAATTGGAATACAGCTATCATTTACTTCACAATCGACGCTATTATGACCTATCAGAAGTTCTTTCATTTAGGTAAATGCGTGGTGGCAAGAGATATGGAGTTTCAGGAACGTAAGGATTCTATCGATGGCCCACCAAACTATGAGAAGTTAAACTTCGAGGGAGAGCCTTATACACCGTCTGAAACAGATTACGTATTCCAGCACTATACGGATAATCAAGATGTAATAAACAAGTGCGTCTTTGGGCCTTACAATAAGATGTTTGTTACCTCTGATATCGAGCTGAATGTTTCAGCAATCAACAACAACGAATATTACCCTGGACTTCCGGGTTTTAAGGCTTGCAATTCAAGTAAAGTTGGTTTGATGGATTTAGGTATTGGTGGATATTTTGTTCCACATAGACAGAATGAAGCGTTTAACCGTTTAGGCTCATTCAACGCTATGGAACACATTCTCTATACCTACCTCGTACCCGAGAATCTTGCTAAAATTGAAGCTACTGGAACAGAGCCAATGTTTATTAGCGATTTCCAGAATTATGTTGTTGAAGATTATTATGGTAAACAGTATGACTTATTGATGCCTACAAAGTATCAAGATTTCGATGTATGGCCAGCTCCAGCAGAAGAATCGTTTACTCCAATTAACATTAAAACGCATACAGCACCGTTTGTGTATTACAGTATTACAGATAATCAGGGCGGTAGCGTAGAGATTGCTCCTCAGAATTTAACTGAGTATATCACAGACACAGAGCATTATTTTAATATGCAGGTTCGTCTTGATATATCTATAGCCCCCAATGTGTTGAGTGCTATTTGGATAAACAATTTGCTGGCGTTAAAGGGGAATATCACTAACCCACTTTACACACTGTGGCAAATACCATCATATGCTATGACACCTAACAATAGCGGATACAACTCAAACCTTATATCCAGTATTACTCAGTACAATTTAAGTCAAACATTAGTCAATACTGGTACTAAAGGAATGAGAGATCAGATATTGGCGCAAGGTATTATAAATACAGCTGGTAATACCTTAGCTACAGGACTTTCTACCGGTGGTGAAGAGATTGGTGCTGGATTTGGTTCTGCAATAGCTGGCCCAGTTGGTTCTGCTGTAGGAGGTACTATAGGTGGCGTGGTTGGTCCGACGGTTGGTACAGCTGTACAAAACACAGCTAATTATGCCTCCCGATACATAACAGAGCCTAAATATCATTATTATAGCGGTATATTAGGCGGTGGCGTTACCGCTTACAACGGAGCTATGAATAACGAAGCTCTAGCGAACCAAAACAGAATGTATGGTTTGCCTAAAGTAGTTGGAGGTCTTCCATCAGGTTTCTCCACTAGATTCTTGAATCAAACTGGTTACTGGTTCTACGTAGTGCATCTCCGCAACGACTTACTGAAAAAGGTGGATTACAATTTTAGTATCTTCGGATACGCACAGAACAAGTTCCGTTATCCACACATCAACATTCGCCAGAGATGGTGTTATGTAAAGCTTGATACTGTAAACATTATCCCTCAGCAGGCAAACGCATACAATATGGGAGGTGTTCCTACAGAACTCAAAGACCAGATCGTACAGCGGTTACAGGCTGGTGTCACGTTCTGGAATCTTAGAGCGGCAATAATGGGTGCTGGTTCTGATGGCGGAGCAAGTGATGCTCAGTCCTACAGTGATTCCCGTATTCAGTCCTGCATTAACTGCAAGTTTATAAAGAACTACGGAGCAACATGGGATTCTGATGAGATTAAAGAAAACGTAAGCTATACAGGTGGTTACGCCGACGATTATGACGATGACCACGATGACCGGTAAGGGGGTGAGAATATGTGGTTATATAAACAGTATCCCTATTGTGGAGTGCCAAAAAATTCCAGAGAGGCGAAGCGTCTTGCTCAGTACCAGAACGATTTTGTATGGCAGAACTTGTTTAACCGTACAGTGAGTATTGCAGTCAATCAGTTTGAATGGGTTGGTATGCCGGAGACGTGTGATACCTACTTCTTTGAAAAACTGCTTCTGTTCAACACTAAGGCTTGCGTAATTTTTGACCCGGATTTTAACGCATATTTGTCGCTCCCTTGTACTGAGGCTTCTCCAACTAACCTCTACTACGAAAGCGGTTTCTATAAGGCTTTCTCAAGAGGTTACGAAAAGCGGTTTATGGCTCTTACACATTACAACAAAGATCTCTTTGATAAAATGTTGTTAGAGACTACAGAAATCAGTTCTCCGATTAAAGGTGTAGTTTGTGATGACAATCAGATTGGCTTTTCCATGCTGGATACAATTATCCTTTACGTAGACCGTATCATGGATGCCATGAGAACTATCGACGTAGTCGCGAAACAGTTAAAACTGGCCGCTCTGATTGAAACGGATGAGGATAGCAAACTTGCGGTTAAGACAGCCATTGACGACATTGACAGCAACGTACTTGCGGTATTCGCCTCAGGCAAAGTAACAAAGGCTATCAAAGAGTCAAAGTCTATTCCTACCGGTGTGAATCCATCCACCATTGAAGCGGCGTGGAACCATCTTCACAACTTGCAGTCTGAGCTTTTAACTGCGTTCGGAACTAACAACCTTAACACAGGAGATAAGAGAGAACGACTTATCACCTCAGAAGTTGAGAGCAACAACGACTACATTCAACTTAATGCCGCATATAGGCTGGACAGCAGACTTCACTTTTGTGAGAATTTTAACTCTGTATTTGGCACAAACATAAGCTGTAAAATTCGTCATGATTTTACAGAGAACGTAGGAAAACAGAACAACAAAGTGGGAGGTGAAGATGATGAACGTATCACCGACACTGAATGAGGTGCTTCGCTCTAACTACGGCCCGATGTTGTTCCCGGATTTACCTTACGTAGATTACGATCACGTAAAGAAAGTCATTACTGACGAGTATTTAGAGCGGGAAATCGCCTACGATAATGTCGGGCTTTTCGTTCACAAGTTCAACCACGATTTAGAGCTTTTTGTAGGTAACTACAACAAAATGCGCCGTTCAGAATTGATTGAACTCGATCCATTTGTTACTGACTACATGGAAGAAACTGGTTTTGATGCTGAGGAAAGAAACCGCCATAATAAACTGAACAGAGGTCAGGTAGAAAGTGAGAACACAGACACAGTTTCCTATGGAAAAACAGGGCATTCAGAGACGTATACAAATACTCAGGAAACCACACACGCGAAAGATAATATAGACACCATGGTTAATGGCAAATTGGCAAGTGAAGCTGAAAACACTTCAAGAGACGAAAATGCCAATTTAACAGAATCCACAACATCTGACAGAACTTATCATGAAACAACAGACACCACAACAAAACAGGAAACGCATAGTACAGACACTATAGACACCACGTCAGATACACACAGAACCTACCAGGAAAGTGGTAGTCAGAAAGGGCATAACCTTGTAGTAGGCTCCGACACTCCGCAGGCAATGTTGTTCAATGAGCCGAATCACTATTATGGTACTGGGCGTGCTGATGATTATGGAAAAGTAGTAACAGATAGTGAAGGAAAACAGAGCTACGAACATTATCCAGAAACCAACCCAGACATGATAGACGAAGGGAGTTATACGATTGGATCTGGAGATACGCCATGGTTTAACTATGCTTCAAATGCAAATAACAACACAGGTCACAGCAGTTATCAGAAAAGTGGAACAGAAGATACAAACACAACATCGCATAGTTCCGATGTATTTGAGGGTACGCAGGATACGACTGGGAATGCTGAAGTTGACGGCACTGACAACACAGAAGGTACTAAGAAGCAAGATCAGACGAAAGCAGAATTAGGCAGTCGTGCTCTTAATCGAAATGAACACCAGAAACAGGACGAAACACACAGTGAAGCGTATAAGGAAAATACCAGTAACACTTATACTAACACAACTGACATCAACAATGACACTTCTGGGAATGTGAAGCGTGGAAAAGACACTCAGTTTTCTGAGGCTGGCAATGAAAAGAACCACGCGAAGAAAGAATATTCTCACACCAGAAAAGGTCGTGTAATGTCCAACCCGTCTAAGTTGTTGCAGGATTTTCGCAACACCATGACGTTTAACGCAGATATGTGGCTCATTGGTGAAATGTCCCACTTATTCCTTGAAATTTATTAAAAGTGAGGTGCTTATATGTTTAACAATGACGACCATAAAGACAGAGATTATTGTTGCACACCACCCGTTCGTAAGGCTGGCCCTTACTGTGGCCCGGTAGATACAACTCCGGTTGGTAAGCCTTACAACTCTCACGCCGACTGTCACCATAAGCCGGACTGCGGATACCACATTCCTCCGGTTCCTCCGTTCCCGCCCGGCACTTCTCTGGAGTTCCAGATGCAGGCACTCAACCATAAAATGGATGAGTTAATTTGCAAATATAACGGATGTTTAGATAATTACGAGTGTGTCAGAAATGAGCTGTTAAACTCATTCTGCTGTAATGAGGCATATTACAACGAAATCTGGACAGAGGACTATCTTGACCCCACCATGAATACGAATGTCCATGTGGTACATATTCCATTCGTAGATAAGTGCGGACGGCCAATTCGTTTAAAGCTGGGTCTGGCCTATGACAACACTGGCAACATTGGTGCTACAGAAGAAGCCTATCACGCTTCTAAGAGGGTACTTGCTGATAAGCTGTTCCCGGCAAACTTTACAGAGAAAAATACAAAGGCATTTGTCGGCCCCTGCATTTGGAATGGTGTTCCGTATAACTTCGGAAATACTGTTTCCGCCATGTCACAGTTGACACCTACCAACACATTGGGAATAACCAGAAGCGGTTTCTTAAAGGTATACCCGATTACCACTGATGTGAATACTCAGGTGGTTACCATTGAACAGATGCAGAGAGACGGTATTGAAAACGCGATGGATTGTTTAGCATACGTGCTGGATTCAAAAGCGGTAGAGAGTGTAGCAGGATTAACTGGCCCGTTTGTCGGAGTTGGTATGGACTTCTCCACCAAAGAGCGTGTGATCATTTTGGTGTCTGGAACTCCCAACGCAGTTTCTGGAGATGCAATTTCTGGTCTGTTTACAAAGTACCACTGTACTGTAGGTGTGATTACTTGCTGGGGTGAAACAGCTTCCCTTATGGATAAAGGCCAGTTTGTAGCAATGCCCGCTACCGTTGAAACTTCCTCCACCAACCCCGCAACTCAGATTGTTCCGTACTACAATTCTTTCTGGTACATCAGTAAGTCAGAGTTCTACAATTCTGAGTATACGAAAGAAGTAGCGGATTTAATGCAGGATGTTGGCGCACTGGAATGGAAGTACAACATTAGCATGGTAGCGATTGAATCCAACAATCGGGTAGTTGCTGAGTTAAACCAGAAGATTGAAACTGAAATTACAGACCGTAAAGAAGCTGATACAACACTAGATAATCGTATCACTCAGGAAGTAGCTGAGTTAAACTCAAGAATTGACGAAGAGGTTGAAACTCTGAACGAAAGTATTGCCGCAGTTCAAAAGAACCTTGATGATGCAGTTGAAACAATCAATACTCGTATTGACAGTGAAGTTGCTAAATTAAATCAGGCAATTAAGGCAGAGGAGACAAGAGCAGAAGCGGCTGAGAGTGCACTTGACACAAAGATTGAAGCAGAAACTACAAGAGCCACTCAGGCTGAAACGAACCTCGACACTAAGATTCAGGCTGAAACTACAAGAGCTACAGAGGCTGAAGCGTCCCTAACAAATAAAATTAATGCTGAGACTTCTGCAAGAGAGGAAGCTATCACTTCTGAAGCTAACACACGTGCTCAAAATGACATTGTAAGCGTTGAGCTGAATCAGGATGGTACAAAAAATACCTACCGGTTAAAAACAGGCGGCAACACATATCTGGAAGTTCCGATTGAGCTGTATGACTATGCTCTTCTGGTTAGCAAGATGCAGGACTTAACCAATGTTCAGCAGAATCTTGCGGCAGAGGTAGAGGCAAGGCAGACGGCAGATGATGAGATTCGCGCCAGCGTAACCAAAGAGGCAAGCACCAGACAGACCGAAGATACCAAACTCCAGAACCAGATTGATGATCTTACTGAAAAGCAGGATGATTATGTTCTGAAAGCTGGAGACACCATGACCGGTGATCTGAATATGGGAACTCATAAGGTGACCGGCCTTGCAACTCCTACCGGAAATACTGATGCGGCTACTAAGCAGTATGTCGATAATGCTACAAGAGGAGATTATCTTCCTACAGCTGGTGGCACCATGACAGGGGATATTGACATGAACGGAAATACCATTGAGAATGTCAAAGACCCGGTTAATGCGCAGGATGCCGCAAATAAGAAGTACGTAGATGATAGTGTTAAAGGCTATTTACCTATCACAGGTGGCACCATTACTGGTACACTTGATATGGATAATCATAGCATATTTAATTGTATTTATTATGCTTTCGATAAGTCTCGTACTCGTAAATTACAGCTTGTTAATTACGAGGGTGTACAAGCAATAGGGGCTTTAGATACTAATAATAATCCTGTGTATATACGGGCCTTAGGTTTAATTGGAACTAGCTTTACAGAAGGATTCAGCGACGGTGACGTGTCTTTAAAGATTCAAGGCCACGATATTGTGTTATCAAAAATTTCTGATGGTGAACCCACTGTTGATAACACTGGTGAAGCCGGTGTAACACTCACAGGTGTTAATTACCCTGTAAAACCGTCTGATGCCGCAAATAAGAAGTACGTGGATGATGCTGTTAAAGAGATTGACTTGAGCGGGTATCTTCCTCTTAGTGGCGGAACTATGACTGGTATCATCAACATGGGGAATAAGTCTATAAACAATATCGGTTCATTGATATTTAATAACGATACGTTGTTGACTAATTACACCTACGATGCTTCTACCTACGGTCTATCACTTACTACCGGAAATACATTTTCTGTGCAGTATTTATTTTCGTCCTACGCTTGTAGAAGTAAAGCAGAAAACACGGCTGGAATCTTATTCTATAGCGGTGATAAAACTATTCACTTCGGAATTTTTAATGCGTCTGGAGAGTTTGTAGAAAGTAATTATCTCAATTCGCCTGTTGTTAGAGGTGTTGGAACTCCTACATCATCTCAGGATGCGGCTAATAAGAAATACGTTGACGACGCTATTTCTGGTATTAACTTAAGCGAATATCTTCCGTTAGCTGGCGGAACACTTACAGGAAATTTGAATTTAAGCGGACATAATATCACTAACGCAGGTTCATTAGATGTATCTGAATTAACGGTAACAAAAATTATCGGAGGCAATGTTAATGGTATAGAATTTGATAACGGTCAGGAAGAAGCTATTAAATTACTTAATATTGCAAACCCGACTAATGGCACTGATGCCGCAAATAAACAGTATGTAGATGCTCAAATTAATACAGTGCCTGTAACTACCCCTATAACAATTTTCCCGTTGTCAACTGGTAATCTCTCGTTAGTTAGTCAAAGTGGTAAAATTGAGGATAAAACTGGAGTTATATATGCTACAGCTAAATACAAAGTGACTACTGAAATTAGTGGCGGTTTTAGAATAGCATTACAAAACACAGTTTCTGGTGGAGTTGATCCGGCTTATATTACAGGTGTCGTGAATGCTTGTGATTATGATGATGGCCCTGGAATGATGAGTGCTATGAAAGCCGCGTTTTATCAAGGGTGGACTTATTTATACACAGATGGCACTTTACCTGTTGGTGAATTTATTTACATTAACTTTATGGGCTTTAAAGAAGTATAATGGCTGACCGTAAATACTACAGCGGAAACAAAGTATGTTCCTACGGTTGCCCATGGATATTCTCCCTGGGTAACCGTAGCATCGGTAAAACATTTGACTGGACAAGGAAGTGCATCAACCGCTTCTTAAAATCCAACGGTCGAAACAAGTTCCTTGTCGTCAGGCGTTATGATGAGGACTTAAAGAAAAGCGTACCAACCTTTTTCGATGCCGTCCGCTTTAAGTATCCTGACCACAGCTTTGATGTCCATGGAAATGGAAAATCAGGGACACGTTTATACATCGATGGTGAGTTTGCTGGAATGAGCATGAGCCTAAAAGCCGCAAAGAAATATAAGTCAGTCCCTTTGATTGACTTTACCACAATTCTGCATGACGAGTTTCTTTCCGAGGATAGTGTATACTTACCCGACGAAGTAGGTTCTGCATTAGGCCTCTATATGTCAGTCGCCAGAGGTGACGGTGAAGTAATCCGAACCGACGTTCAATACGTCCACTTAGCAAACACCGTGAGTATGAACAACCCATACTTTAGAGAGTTGCATATACGGGAACATTTAGTTCCGGGAAAAGAATACACGGTAGACCCAGACCGGGCGTGGGTAGTAGAAATCACCAACAACAAAGAGATTGCACAAGAGATTAACAACACTCCATTTGGTAAGATGCTTGCTAAGACAAAGTATGGTGATTATGCCATGAAGTCAGCTTTCTATCTTGACGACAACACCTTCATACAGAAGCCGTCCGGTAACTCTGAATACTTATGTACCATGATATGGAAAGATGAGAAGTTTGGAGTATATGATTATACAGACGAAGGCTTACTTTATATAACCACTAAAGTAGACCCAACTTGTAAACAGATTTTTTCCTTAACAACCGCAGACCATAAGCCCAGCTATATGTTGCTTTATCGTAATAAATATAATCCGGTCTATGAAATTGTACGCTTTGCGTATGATAACGCCCTGTTACGTTTTGAGACGATGGAGTGTAAATTCATGTTTTTGGACTTTATGGAATTTACTGTTTAACTTGACAAGTCGCTGACAGTATGATAAAATTAATAAAAAGGAGATGAGTGTATGGAATATAGTGATGCTCCTGTGTTCATTGTGCATGGTGATGGTGACATGGAATCCGGTACTTTTAAGGCGATTGATGGGTCTGGTAAGACCTGTACCATCAAGACCAACTCCGACGGCTCCGTGGAGATTAACGGAACCAAATACTACAGTGCTTCACAGGTTGACCAGCTTATCAGTAACCTGAACTCTACGTTACGTAGCTGGGCTACTGAACAGTTCCAGCCAAAGGCATAAGGTGGTGACATTTATGACTATGAATGAGGTAGGCAATTTCATTTCTCAGTATGGCTTTCCAATCGTTTGTTGTGTGGCATTGTTCTGGCAGAACAACACCATTATCAAGAGAATGACAGACAGCATTAACAACAATACGGATGTCATGCAGAAACTGCTGGATAAAATCGATGCAAACAGCTCAGATGAGTAACCACCTGTGGGCTGATATTACAAAGCCCATGAGCGTGAGCGAACACTCTCCGGCCTGTCTGACGGAGACGGAACCGAGTTATACAAATAATGTGGACGTTCCGGTTGAGCCTGTTTACAATTTAAAAGATGGTTCCCCAACGGTTACTGACTAGGGTATAATTTTTCTGACAGCTCTGGAAAGGGCAAAAATTATAACAGCGACTTGTCAGGTTGCCTCGACTGTCACCCGTTGGTTTGGATATAACCCATATAGAAACCCCTGAATGTCCATTTTGTGACACTCAGGGGTTTTCTATTTACTCGTCTAATTCAAAACCCATCAGCTCTAAGGAAGTTTCTAATGCTTCAATGGTTGGAGCTGTGATGTTCACCTCGTGACAGGTGATGTAATAACGACCTGAATCGTAGTTGTGCTTTGGGAAATGAACCTTGCCGCACATCGGGCAAACGTAAGGCCGCATGACTTTTCTGATTGCTGGCATTTATTTCGCCTCCATGTAAACGATATTGTCAACTCTGAGGAATGCACCGTCTGAATCTGTGATGTAGTCACCACCGGAGATTAAGTAGCCGTTCTCGTCGAACAGGTACATCTTACCGTTAATGGTAGCAAAGCAACCATGGTAATATTCCCCTTTATTGTGACCATACGCATACCACCACTTACCATCTGTAATATTCCACCCGATGTTTTCATAATAGTTGCTCAATAGTGTCGTCCTCCTTATTAATTCAGTGAAGCTGTTAGGATTGTATGGGCTACGAATCACACCATAATCCACGCCTTTTGCCTCAATGATAGTTGTAGCGTTTTCAATGATTGCTACATGACCGCTACGCCATGCAATGTCTCCCGGCTCTGGTTTTGTTTTGTCTACCAGACAGTACTCGATGTCAGTTCTAGGTAAGTCGCTGATATACCAGCTACCAATGTCAGGGATATTCATTGCATAGCACACCAGTCCTGAACAGTCAATACCATTGTGCCCGACAGCTTTTAATGTCTTATTGTAATAACTGTCTGTGTACACCTGAGAGTTTTGCGCTCTAAGGCTGTTAATTAAATTTAGCGTGATTGGGTTGTTTGCGTATTTAGCACCGTACACGTAGTACCAGCCTAATAAGGACTGTGCTCTTTCCACAACGTCCTGTCTAGTCATTGTCTTCACCTCTCTCGTTGATTGTGATTGTGTCCCCGTTCCAGTAGAACCCCTTATACAAGGGGTTACTGGCTTTGCAAACGGAGTCGAATGTTACTAAATCCTCCATAGTTTTTAATTCTACCGAACAGCTTTCTTTCCCAGTGTATTTGTCATAGTATGATTCAATGCCCATAATTCTACAAATAAGAGGATAGCTGTCTGTAAAATTGTTGTGCTTAATCTGTATCCACATTTAAAACCTCTTTCATTTTCAATCTGCGGCTAACCTCCTGATTGTAAAGCAGGCGGATGGCAGATTCTAATTCCGATTTCTGGGTAAGAATAGCATTTGAAACAATGTAGAGATAAACGTCAATCCCATCGTCAAAGGATGCACGGATTCTCATGTTATAGCCAATGCACTCACCTACCGTTAAGTCAAACGCGATGTTACAGTTCATACTTTTCTGAATTTCTTCCATTGTATTGATAACTAAAACTGCGTTTTCTGCAAACTCCTGAGTAAACTGTGAAATCACGTGTTAAAACCTCCTATATAATTTCATAAGTGAATATCTTTTTGTGTAGCTAAAGTTGTTATAAATCCATTCAAGGTTTGGGTCTGATAAGTCACCAGGTATACCTCCAGGAAAATCTGGATTAGGCGGTGGGCCAACTTCGCCATTTGAAAAGTTTTTAATCAAGACATCATCTTCGTCAGGGTCATACTCACCAGCAAAGGATTCTTTGTAGGAGCAGTAACCATCAAAATTTGAGTTAGTCCTTAAATTACATCCGTTCAAATATGTTGACTTACTAACAACCCACTTTGAATTAGCCTCAAGCGTTTGATTGTTGCCTATATACAATCCCACGTGACCTTCTCTCCACATTACATCCCCCGGTAAAATACCAGGAAATTTTTCCTCTATAGGTCTAGCAGAGCTACCAGCTGTAGGACTATGAAAATTTGAACCTCCAAACTCTCCGGTAGAGTACCAACTCCAGCTACCTCTTTTTGAGCCTAAACACCAACACCAGCTTGTGAACCCAGAGCAATCACAACCAATCAAATTACCTGAGCTATCAGTTTCAATAGAATCTGTATCCCTATTCCAATAAACCCTTGTAATATTTCTTTGACCTGGCCAACCGCCCCAGTAATATCCTAAATAGCTAATGATGGTATAAGCTCTCTCAACAACCTGTTCCCTAGTCGGCTTTGCCATATTGTTCCTCCAAAATTTTAGACTGATAAGTAGCTCTCCACACATCGTCTGATTTAAGTATCTGTAAATCCCTCGGAGAATAATACATCAGTACACATTTGTAATAGTCAATATTGTTAATGTTCATACAAAATCCGAGAGGACAGTCACAACAAGGCGTAGTATTACACATCTCTTTTAAAGTGTTTAATGATTTTGTGATTTCTTTTTTGTCCATAACCCTGTCTCCTCCGCATCGTAAGAATTTTTAGTAGCCCTCCATATAGTAGGTCTATTAAAATTTAAAGTTTCCGGGTCACATTTGGAAAGAATACAGCCGTAAATTTCCTCCGTTGTAAGTGTAGCTTTCACTAGCCTAAAACCCAGAGGACAATCCTTGCATTTATGTTCACTACAAACTTCTTTTATAACTTCCAATGCCGCTATAATATCATCGTTTGACATTCTACACCTCCTAAGCTATTCTTCTCATTGTGTAAGGGGTATCCATTAACACAATACCACCTCTCATATGTACAGGTCTTAATTTTCCCGGCACTGATAAACCAACCTTGAAATCAGAGATTGTTTTCTTTGTCTGTAAAAATTCTAATTCTGTCTCATTTGCTTTCACAATTAGCTTGCGTTGTTCTTCGTTCATGTTTGGTCTTACTGTAGTGTCACCATTATGAATTGACAATACTTCCTCTTTTGTTATGTCTGATAGAGCTATTTCAAATAGGTTCTTACACTTGTCAGGCATACCGGCACATTTGATATTTAAATACTCATCACACGGTTTCAAATTCTCTTTTACTACGTGCTCGATGTAAGTCTTTTGTCTCACAAAGATTCCGTAATCCCAGCAACTTTCCAATTTCCAGCAGTTATAATGGGTGTCATGCACCTTAATTCCAACAATTTCTTCTGGTTCTAAGTCACAATGAATGGAATCTGTGTCCGCATATACAAAGCCAGGTTGATCTTCCCCGTGATAGTTTGCTTGAGCCGCTGTAATTGTAAATCTCCTAGCATATGATGTTATTGCTGAACCTATAGGAATATATCCCGGCTTCTTATCGTCCTCTGGCACTACAATATAATGCAAGCCACCGTCTTCATGCTCATACGCTAGTTTATAACTACTATCAGTAGAAGAAGCCATCTTACCATACAGGTTATTTGAGAACAGTTTTGCCTCTGTTCTCTTAGCTCCTTTTGATGTCTCTTTAATCTTACGATACTTGTCAATGTACTCATCGAATATACCTGTAACTGCGTAAAAATATACCCCATCAAGTATTTCTAAATCCTCTGTGTCGTAGTGCTTTAAGAATAATTCATAGTCTGTGCAGGTCATAGTCATAGTCACCTTGCTATCTATAAATTCACCTTTTGAATCAATCGCTTGCCAGTATTTTTTACCTTTAATTGTAAATCTACTATCGGTTAGATTCTCAGTCCCTCTATATAGTAAATTACCCTTTATCTGCACAAATGGCAACATACCGGGTTTTAGCTTAAATCTGCACTTAAAACGTACAAAATAATAGCGGTGATTATCTCCTTTAGTTAGTGCGTCTTCTGGAATGTAGTTTCCTTTCCAAAAAGTTGGATTTCCTACTGGGTAGTAGTTCCCTGATTCTGAGTGCATCATAGAAGGATATAGACTATTTACATCTGCCGTTGTTCCTCTGCCAAGCACTTTGTTAGCCTTACCGGGTACTAGATAACACCAGCCACCACGATAAGAGGCGTGCACGTAATAACCAGCACTAGAAAAACCATAAACATTTTTGTCAAGCTCTATATCATAGATATTTGGAAATAGCGTTTCATAGTCACTCTTGTTAAAGTAAGACTTAAACTCTTTCATACAACACGACCCAATGGTTAAAGCATTGTGTCCATCGTTGTGCATGATTTCAAGAGCTTCTTTTACAACAAGAACGTCATTGCTTGCATATTTCTTTTCGTCTGGTGATATTGGACAACCTGCGTAACGGAAGCCAGTATATTCCATATCAAGTTTCTTATGTTTCGTTCCAAAACTTTCTCCTAATTGCTTCACAGAGAATGGCAATAGTTTCAAGCTATCACGAAACTCTATAAACACGTTATTCTTTTTTATTCTGATCGTATACCATTGGCCTCGTTGTGAAATAGAATAAGAGTACATATTGTTAGACCATGACTTCTTAGGTTGCCAGCCAATATCTGGTGAATACGCCTCTATAAATTTAGAGTTACTTTTCAAGTAATTCAGAATAAACTCACCATCGAATTTTAAATTGTGAAAGTAAACAACCACTTTTTTCTTTAGTCCAAAGATGTAATTCATAAATTCATTGATAGAACCCATAATCTTTACATCTTCAGTGTACATTTGTACGCAAGCGGCTAGCCATACCTCTGTATATTTCTGACCTGCAAAAACCGTTGTCTCAAAGTCAGCTACGTGGTACTCTGAGTTGCCTACTAATTTCCCCATTTAATAAAACTCCCATCCGTCCTCCATTTCCTCAAAGAGATCAGCTAAAGTTCTACTAAACGCTGGGTCTAGTTCATCAGAATCCCCGGCTAATTGCTTTACTTTCTGTACTATCTTTAACGCATAGCCTTGTAAAGCCTCTTTATAATATGACATCTGTACATAAAATTCATTTCCTTCTGCCTCGCTATCCGCTATACCTTGCAAAACAATTTCAGAATCGTATATCTCACAAAGCTCTCTAAATAAATTATAAAGGAACTCTGTAGCTTTTTGGTTTCTAAGACCGTCAAACTGTGAAAGAAAATCGTCCATCTTAGCATCGAAAATTGTTTCTCCAACATTTTCAAACATGCTACGGTATAAGTCCATTGCCATTTTTCCTGAGCGTATGTCTTTTAATTTCTGAATCATCTTCTTAGTGATTCTGTCTGGAATGTTGGTGAAGATGTCTTTCGCTCTCACATGAAGCCCCTCTTTTTTAGCCGCACGGTTGAACAAATTCATAACACGTCGCCGCTCCTCACGGTATAGCTTTTGATTTTTAGTTAATCTGCGCTTTGGCACCGCTATCACCTCCATGTAATAAAATAGAGTGGGGATTGAAGTCCCCACTCCCCTAATGGAAATCAGCGAATTTGTGTTTACTTGTTACTTAACATACTGCGCAGGTAAGGAATGTCTTTCCTGCATAGTTGCCGCTGGGCTTCTTAATAGCCTTGATCGCCCATTCCTCATCCTCATCTTTCATGATGTTGTAGATGCGCAGGAACTCATTCATGAAATTCTCAGAGGATGTCTTGTATTTGGTGCCGTCTTCATCCTTAATAACCATCACATTGTACTCTTTATCACCCTTGTTACGATCGTTGGTCACGTGAACCACGGCCCACTCGTCAGGACTGATGATAAGCGGTGTGTCCTGCACCATCTCATCTATGCCCACGCAGTCAGTAAACGTGGTCATTTCCAGTTTCGCTTTACCCTTTAAATCACTGGAAGAATTTGTAATTTCTGCTATATACGGCATTAATCAGTTACCTCCCAATCTCCTTCAACCTCAGAGATTTCGTCGTCTCCGAAATCTTCTTCATCATAATCTTCATCATCTCCATCTGTTACTTCCTTGCGGGTGGCTCTTGCAATGAACTCGTTCTCATCCATCACATATTTCACAGCTTCTGTGGTTGCGCCCTCTACTGCAACAAACTTGTACGGGCCAGCCTGCTCTACCATAGCCGCAATCAGTGCCATCTCTGCTTTTTCAGATCTTTTTCTGTCCGTAATTTCGATGGTAATATTTTCCACCGCCTGTTCCGGTACGTTCACTACCATACAGTCTACCTTTTTGATATTAACTGTACGTGTAATTTTGTAAGTTCTCATTACCTTACCGCCTTTCCTCATATATAATATGGTATCCATAGACAGCATCGGAAATGAATAAGCTAAATTCCTCAGGTGTGGATGCGATCGGCGCACAAAAGTAAACGGTGCGTTGACTATTACCTTGAGATAGAGAAAAAGACACTGTTGCAGATTGCGGAGACGCCTCCTTTCCTAATTTGTATGGTTCAATGGTGTAGCCATCATCACGATACTGTGCAATGATCGATTCCCACTCTGACGGAATCTTTGGTGTCACCCCGTTGTTCAACTTATTCTCACCTCCTGTTGTCTATGATTCTATTGTATGACCTAATTGTGAACTAGGTATGAATAAATTATTAAATGTTAGGTTATAAAAATTAATAAAAATTTAATCTTGACATATTGACTTTTATGTGCTATAATGTGTATAGTGGGAGAGATCCCACCCTATATCCTCCCTTTCTTTTTCCTATATATGAAATACCCCCACGGGTGACCCAGTAATATGAGCACCGTGAGGGTATTTGCTTTATTTGCGTAAATCTCTCAAGCCATTGACTAGCATCTCACTTAGTGTGTTTTTGTACGACATTGGAACACCTATTGTAAAGAAATAGGAGAGGTATGCTTTGTAGAATAGGATAAATTCTTCCGGGTCTAAAAATGCTGTTTTGGCTACTTCTAACATACCCTCAACTATCTTTGGTGCATCGACCGGCATGTGTAGTATAATTTCACAGTTTTCGCTGATTGCTTCTTTCGGGTGTTCGAGATACCACATCGCATTGTGACCCGCTGTTCTATCTGTGATTCTTCTCCCAACCTCTCTTGCCCAACAAGCAGAAAAAACGGCAATTCCTGTTTTAGCTTCACTATTTTCAGCTTCAGAAAAGACTATTTTAAATGCGTTACACAGTACAATAAATGCTTCTTTCTCTGATTCTTTGCTTACTTCTATGTATTCGATTGCACGCATTAGTTGTCTGACCTCCCCTCTGTGGGTGTGTTGGACGCAATAATATGAGCACGAAAACCATTGAGATTTTCAGCCGCTACGTTTAACAGTTTATGGTAATCTTCACTCTGAATTAAGTAGCCGTAAGCGTTGATCATCCCCAGTGCTAAATCCATCATACCCATCTGCACTTCGTACTTATCGCAGTAAAACGCCTCTGTTTCAATGAACTGGAAAGAGAGAATTGCGTTGTAAATTAAATCTGTTTCGTCAGTGTCCATGTTGTTGGCCAGGTCTGAGTTGGCTTCTACGTATGATGTTAATTTGTCGGAACCCTCAGTTGTAAACAGACCTGAAATTAAATCGTTCATGTACATCTTGTTGTCGTGATCTGAGTGACGGTCAAAGACGAACCACACGCCTATAGAAAAGAGCTTGTGATCAATGTCTTTGTTCTGCTGGGCGGAGTTGGATAACCCACTGTAAAGTTGCTTCAGTTCCTCAGATGTTTTGGTGATTTTCATAGTTTTATTCCTCCTATTTGATATGATGTTTTATAAATGGGTGACCCAATAAAAGGGTGACCCAGTTATACAGGGTTGTGTGGTAAATGGGTGACCCAATGATTAGATGAACCACGCTTTTATAATGCACAGTGGTAACAGTTTAATGTGTTACCACTGTGGCGCGGTGAAGTTAGAACACAAGTACCCCAGGGACTGTGTCAGGGCCAGCGGTAAGTACTACTACGTAGTCGGGGCCGGTAAAACTGGTGTTCCCGTAAATGTAGGCTTTAAACTCATCCGTCACCGGTATTAGGTCGTTCGCCCCGTAGTACGCTTCCAGCTTTCCGGTTCGCCGGTTAAACTGAATGATGTAGCGGAACGCTGTTCCTGTTTCAATTTTCGCGACTACGGCGGTTGCCGTAGTCTTGAAATAGTTTGAATTTTTTATCAGCAGTTCGGCAAAGCCGGACGCTGTGAGTTCTGAAAGCTTCTCAAATCTGATCATTTTAACTTTCCTCCCTGTCTCTCCCATTCGCGTATAAGTTCGTCTTGAATCTCTTTACGAGAACGGGGCTTTTTATCTTGTTCTTGTTTGATGTCTTTGCTGGAACGCCACGCTTTTATAAATCGTTCAAGCGAAAGTGCTATTCCTAGCACCTTTAAACATGACACCATAATAGCAAATGCGAATATTACAGTGAATAGGGTTATTGCTAACCCTATCACTTGCATCATCTGTACTGTACCCAGCCTGTCTAAGATAAGTTGGGTATTGGAAATTGATGTTCCTAGTGGTGTCATTCAGTCACCGCCTCTTCTGCCGCCTGTATGAAATCTTCTTCCGGCATACGGTAGAGAACTTCTTTGGCTGTTTGCTCATCAACTTTGACTTTTAATTCGTCTACACCCTCCTTTCCATCCATATAAGTTTCAAATCTTATCCACTTTTTACCAGCTTTATAAGCATAAGCGGAAACTGCCTCTATACCTTCCGGCGTGTCGTAATATACCTTACATTCTGCAACTGTAAATGTTCTTGTAATGTATCTTTTCATGAATGAACCTCCTTATAAATGTCAGTCAGAACAAATTGAACTTGCAATATAGATGTATATAAATCACCTACTGGCTTTTCACCGTGGTTTACAAGCCAGTTGTTAATATACTCTAACGCCTTTACCGTTTCGCCGTTACTTATGACGGCCGTTTCCCATTTTGCCAGCCAGTATCCGGCGACTGATAGTGAGTATCTGTCACCGTTTCTGATTGCGTTTTCAGAATCGGTTATGCTTTTCATAAGATATTCATAAGTCCTCATCTTTTGACCCCCTATCACTTAAACCAGTTTACAAGTTCTATGTTTTCCTCTGTTTTCAAATCCTCACCGGATTTTAATAACCATTTTTTAAACTTACGTACGTGCTGATATGTCGTGTGGCTAAACCTACCTAATACCACTAGGTGTTTTTGTTCCCGGCTGTATATGGCTACGTAGGTATTATAACTTTTAAGCACGTAACCGTAAGGCGTTTCACAAACTTGCGCGCTACAATGATACAAGCGTTGTCTGTATGAAACTAAGGCGTCAATGTTCAACTGTAATTCTTCAAACGTCGGCATATTAAAACCATCCTTTCTTTCTTATATGCGGTTGTCAAGGTTCTAAGGGTTTCCACATCCTCCTCTCTATGTGGGCCTCTTCTTTAACTGTCTTTATTATAGCATACCTTGCATTAAATGTAAACACTTTTTTGGTTAAATAAATGTACTTTTAATGTTCTTGTTATACTGTATACAATAGGTATACCTAGTCTGGTTAGGTGGGTTGAACTGATGGGGCAGTGGGGGGGTAAATGGGTGGGGCGGTCCGATAGTAGGTATATACCCTCT
>ERZ1643246.1914-NODE-1914-length-21289-cov-3.984647_pt1 | contig 21289 bp, 21 predicted proteins | sample MGYA00579265_ERZ1643246 | MGnify/ENA primary metagenome ERZ1643246 (study PRJEB29033, sample SAMEA4952261) | chicken gut metagenome | biome: Broiler Chicken; feature: Gastrointestinal Tract; material: Caecum | place: Ireland | collected 2018 | study: Broiler...
AGCTCTGCCTCCCCGCCGAGGCGACTACCGATGGGGTACATCTCAATGCCCAATACTGCAATAAATGGATGGACTATTTGCGTACCCATACGGTTTAACCATGCTTATTTATGAAAAGGAGATTGATTTAAATGGCAAAAAAGATGATGACGGTAATGATTACAGTATGTCTTTGCGCAGTATTGTTGACTGGGTGCGGCAGTGAAAAAAGTTTATCCGTCTCTGCATCTCAGTTGGCAGATAAGCTCGCACAGGAGGTTGGATTTACAGACCAGATGTCTAAAACCGAAGAGAGGATTTTTTACACACTGTATGATATGGAGGAAAGCGCGGTATCTGAAGCAGTGGTGTATATGAGCACTGGAGCCACGGCAGAAGAAATTGCGGTGATTACTGTATCCGATGCGGGCAATGTATCCAAAGCAGAAGAGGCAGTAAAAGCAAGAGTGGAATCCCAAAAAGAGGCATTTGAAAATTATGTGCCGGAAGAACTTACAAAACTTTCCGATCCTGTGATCCGTACAGTTGGGAATACGGTTATTTTGTGTGTTTCCAACCACAATGATAAGGCAGAACAGATTATTGACAGTGTGATAAAATAAATCCCATACAATTGGAGTTTGGGAAAGAGATAAGGGGGAGCCGTCTGTGGGGGGCGCGGAAAACCGGCAGTATGCAGCGTTGATTGAATATCTGGAAGAAAACCAGGAACGGTTTTACCGGATTGCATTCAGCTATGCAAAAAACCGGGAATCCGCCCTGGATCTTGTTCAGGACGCGATTGTAAGGGCAATCACCAATATTTCTTCTTTGAAAAAACAGGAGTATTTAAAAACCTGGTTTTACCGAATTTTGGTCAATGAATGTTTAATGTATCTTCGTAAGAATAAAATTTTGTTTCTTCCTGATTTGGAAGAGCAGTTTGATTTACCGCATTCAGACAAGCGGTTTGAAGATATTGAACTATATGAGGCAGTGCAGCAATTGGAACCGGAGTTAAAGACGGTTGTTATTCTACGCTTTTTTGAGGACTTGAAGCTTGAGGATATTGCACGGATTACAAAAACAAATTTGAGCACAGTTAAGTCCAGATTATATAGGGCATTAAAATTGCTGCGAGTTTCCATTGAGGAGGCAAAACTGGATGAGTAAGATGCAAGGGGCAAAAAAGGTTTATGATTCCATTCGGATTCCTACGGCGCTATCCTCAAAAGTGAAAGAGGCAATTTCGGAAGCGTCAATTACGCCCAGGCACCGTCGCCTGAAATGGTATCAAACGGCAGTGTGCACCGCAGCGTGTATTTGCCTGATTTTTGTTGGAGTGCTCAACGCTTTTCCTGCGTTTGCTATGCAGGTGTATGAAGTCCCGGTTTTGGGAGACATTGCACGGGTTTTTACCTTTCGGGAATATGTGATTGAAGATGAAGAGAGTTATATTGAAGTACGTATGCCTGCAATTGAAACACAGTCCGGTTCAGAACTGGATCAGCGGATTAATTATGAAATCCGGCAGAAAATTGATGGGATTTTAGAGGAACAGGAACAACGGGCCAAAGAATACCGCCAGGCATTTTTGGAAACTGGCGGCAAGGAAGAGGATTTCCGGAAAATTCTTGTCAACATTGATTACGAGGTTACCTGTTCCAATGAAGAAGTCGTCTCTTTTCATATTACCAAAAGCGAGACCCTGGCCAATGCCTATCAGGAACAGTTCTATTACAATATTGACCTGAAAACCGGGAAGGATATTACGCTTTCCGATATGCTTGGCCCAAATTATATGGAAGTTGCCAATCAGTCAATTAAGCAGCAAATTCAGGAACGTTTGGCACAAGATGAGAATTTGATGTATTTTGGCTATGGAAGCGATACAGAGATGTTGGCCGGACGTTTTGAAAGTATTGACCCGGATCAGACATTTTATATCAATTCACAGGGTCATGTTGTTATTACCTTTGAAAAATATGCGATTGCACCCGGTTATATGGGAATTCAGGAATTCGAAGTCCTGCCGGAGTAAAAAAACTGACAGGAGATTCTATCAATGGTATTTTCTAGTATTACCTTTTTATTCACTTTTTTACCACTCACTTTGATCCTTTATTTCCTTGTTCCAAAATGTTTGAAAAATACAGTGCTCTTTGTCATGAGTCTGATTTTCTATGCATGGGGAGAACCCGTCTATGTTGTGCTGATGCTTTTTTCCACTGTTTGGGACTATGCAATGGGACGTTGTATTGATACAAACCTTAAGCAAGGAAGAAAAGGACGCGCCCGTATTTTTTTGATAGTTACAATTGTGGTGAACCTTGGGCTGCTTGGATTTTTCAAATATGCGGATTTTGTTATCGCCACGATCAATATGATTCCGGGGGTCTCTCTTCCTCTGCTCAATCTCCCACTGCCAATTGGGATTTCCTTTTACACCTTCCAGACTATGTCCTATTCGATTGATTTGTACCGTGGAGATGTGAAGGTACAAAAAAATATTATCTCCTTTGGAACTTATGTCACTCTGTTCCCACAGTTGATTGCAGGACCGATTGTAAGAATGAAGACGATTGCGGAAGAGCTCAACCATCGGGAAGAAAGCTATGATCTGTTTTCTCAGGGGGTACGCCGTTTCGCCATTGGACTTGGCAAGAAGGTATTGCTTGCCAACAATATTGGGATGATTTTTAGCGAAGTGGCAAAGATGGATCTCCAATCGGTTCCGGTGCTGACTGCATGGATTGGAATTCTCGCCTATACTTTTCAAATTTACTTTGATTTTTCCGGATACTCCGATATGGCCATTGGGCTTGGAAAAATGTTTGGGTTTCATTTTCCGGAAAACTTTAATTATCCATACACTTCCAAGAGTATTACGGAATTCTGGCGCAGATGGCATATTTCTCTCAGTACCTGGTTTAAGGAATATGTCTATATCCCGCTTGGTGGAAACCGTAGAGGAATGCCAAAACAGATTCGGAATATTCTAATTGTCTGGCTGCTTACCGGTCTTTGGCATGGAGCTAACTGGAATTTTATCGCCTGGGGACTACTGTTTGGCGTCCTGTTGTTGTGTGAGAAACTTTTTTTGCTCCGCCTGTTGGAAAAGGTACCCGGGATTTTGAGAAGAACCTATGTGATGTTCTTTGTGATCCTCAGCTGGGCGCTCTTTTCTGCCAATTCTCTAGGAGAAGGTTGGAAATTCCTCCGCGCCATGTTTGGAGGTTTTGGACAGCCGTTTGCTGATGCGGGCTCTGTTTATCTGCTAACGACCAATCTGATCCTTTTCTTGATCCTGATTATCGGGAGTACGACAATTCCCAGGCGAATTTGTGAGAAAATTGGGAATAGGCTGTCTTCAAGACCAGTCGTTGATGCCGTGGCACAGAACATCCTTATCTATGCGATTTTGATTTCCAGCGTTGCTTTTTTGGTTACATCATCTTATAATCCGTTTCTGTATTTCCGATTCTAAAGGGGGGAAAATTGGCTTTTGCCGGATGCTTATGAAAAAAGGAAAATTTACAGCATTGTTTTTTGTCATCTGTCTATGTGCCGTGCAGATATTTTGCCTGTTCAAACCCCAGGTAGAATTTTCAGAAAATGAAAACCGTAATCTTCAGACATTCCCGGAGCTTTCCTTAAAAACTGTATTTGGCGGACAGTTTATGAAACAGTTTGATTCTTTTACGGCAGATCAGTTTTTATTCCGGGATCACTGGGTAAGCCTGGCTACGCGGGAACTGTTGGCCATAGGAAAACGGGATAACCAAAAAACTTATTTTGGAAAAGACGGATATCTTTTTGCCATTGACACGATTGACAATAGCCAGTTTTCAAAAAACAAGGAACTTTTACGGGAATTTTTGCAGAAGATAAAACAGGAACATCCTGATATCCGTTCGACTGTCATGGTGGTTCCGACTTCTTCGGCCATTTTAACAGAGAAACTCCCCTATGGGGCTCCTGTCCCGGATGAAATCCCTTTGATTGAGGAGATCGGCGTCAGTGTAGACGGACTGGCTACTTTTTGCAATCCTGTACCGGAATTACAGGCGCATACAGGGGAGGAAATCTATTATCGGACGGATCACCATTGGACTTCGCTTGGAGCCTATTACGCCTATACTGCGTGGGCAAAAACTCAGGGAATTGTCCCGCATGATCTGCAGGATTATGAAATTCGCACAGTTTCGGATTCTTTTCTGGGAACAACCTATTCAAAGGCCAACCTTTCTTCCATTTCTCCTGATTCCATTCAGACATTTACTCTTTTCCATGCTCCCAAACCCTCTATGCAGGTGAATACGGGGAAAGAAATAAAATATTTTGACAGCCTATATGATGAGAGCTACTTGTCCAAAAAGGATCAGTATTCCTATTTTCTCAGTTCCAACAACCCACTTGTAAGCATTGAAACCGGGGTGAAAAATGGGAAAACCCTGCTGGTACTCAAGGATTCTTTTGCCAATGCCTTTCTTCCCTTTCTGACGGAGGAATATGAGAGGATCCTTGTCGTGGATCCACGGTACCAACGTAGCGGAATTCTGGATATGCTACAGAAGGAATCTATCACGGATATTCTGGTGCTGTACAATATTGTAAACTTTTCCAACGATACCAATCTGATTTCCCTAGTCAGATAAAGGACATAAAAAGAACCCGCCTTGCGCGGGTTCTTTTTTCTTTCGCTTGAGCAATTGACATGCGGGAAAGAATAAAGTATGGTATGATAAAAAAAGAAAACCAAAATGTCCAATACGACATATAGGAGAATAAATTTTGTCAAAAATGGTTGAATTTTGTTTTTAAATATTGAATTTATACATTTTGTAATTAAAACCACGATTGTTTGGAAGAAAATTTGCCAAAAAGAAAAAAGAGCCAATGAAATAGAATGGCGCCTATAGGTTTGGGGCTTTGCCATAATTCCAAATGCTCAATGACAAATAATTACATTTTGTAGAAAAACAGATAATTATTTTGCTTTGTATCATATTTTGACAAGGAGGAATAGCGATGAAGCTGCTTGTCGTGGAAGATGACCGCACCATTGCGCTGGGATTAGAGTATTCCCTGCAGCAGGAGGGGTATACTGTAACTGTTTGTGACTGTGTAAAACGGGCGCTGGAACTGTCTCAAAAGGAGCATTACGATCTGTATCTGCTCGACTTAACTTTGCCGGATGGCAGCGGCTATGATATCTGTAAACATCTGAAGGCACAAGGAGATGTGCCGGTCATTTTTCTGACGGCTTGTGATGATGAGGTCAATGTGGTACTGGGACTGGATATGGGGGCGGATGACTATATTACAAAACCGTTCCGAGTCAGAGAACTGTTGTCCAGAATCCGCTCGGTTTTACGAAGATATCATTTGACGGGACAAAATCCCAATATCATAGAGCTTGGAGAGATACAAATCAATACCATGCAGGCAAAAGTTGTCAAGGCGGGAAAGGAAATCCCCCTAACGGCAATGGAGTATAAACTTCTGCTGACAATGGTAAATTCCCAAGGCCGGGTATTGACGCGCAATCAGCTGTTGGAAGGAATTTGGGATATTGCCGGCGATTTTGTCAATGACAATACTCTGACCGTATACATTAAGCGTCTGAGAGAAAAATTAGAAGATGATCCGCAAAACCCTCGGATTATTCAGACAGTGAGGGGCTTTGGTTACCGATTGGGGGACGGTTATGTTCAGAAATAGAGAATTTCGCCGTCTGTTTTGGATTATGCTGGTGACAGGGACAGTGGGTTTTTTTGTGATTGCAGGAATTCACCTGCTCTGTGCGCTTATTTTCCTCATTTTGTTTTTGATTTTGTGCGGCTGTGTTCTGGGGTATACCGCTGTTCGTTATCATCAGATTGCAGAACTGTCTATATACCTGAATCGGATTGCCGCCGGGGAATATGGGCTGGATTTACGGGACAATATGGAAGGGGAACTAAGTGAGCTGAAAAATGATATCTACAAGGTGACTGTGATGTTGGCCCATCAGGCGGATCTGCTTGAGAAAGACAAACTGTATTTGGCGGATACGCTGGCAGATATTTCTCATCAGCTAAAAACGCCGCTGACTTCCATGCTGGTGATGACCGATTTGCTCGAACAGCCTGATTTGCCGGCAGAAAAACGACGGGAATTTACCGGGCATATCCGTTCTCAGCTTCAGCGGATGGAATGGCTGATTTCCTCCCTACTCAAATTATCGAAGCTTGATGCAGGAACCATTCGCTTTAAAAAGGAACAGGTGTTTCTCCCGCATCTTGTGGACAAGGCAACAGAACACCTGATGGTTTTGATGGATGTCAAACAACAAACCCTTGTTTTGGAAGGCGATCCGGATACTTATTTTTTGGGCGACAGGGACTGGTCTGCGGAGGCGATGGCAAACTTGATCAAAAACTGTGTAGAACACACCCCATGCGGAGGAACTATTAAAATCCAGTATGAAAGCAGTACCCTCTATACCCAGATTGTGCTTTCGGATACGGGCGAAGGGGTCGATCCAGTGGATCTTCCCCATATCTTTGAGCGCTTTTATAAGGGGAAAAACTCATCCAAAGACAGCGTCGGCATTGGACTTGCCATGGCAAAAAATATTATTCAAAAGCAAAATGGCACCATTGAAGCGTCCAGCGAACCCGGAAAGGGTATGACCTTTACAATCAAATTCTATCGTGCAATTATCTAAGTTTTAAAGATATCAAAAAAACTGATAGCAAAAGCCGCGGATTTTCTTCCGCGGCTTTTGTATAGTATTGTCTATCAGATGGTTTCATCTTTAAGCGCATCAATAATATTGGCTTTTTTTACTTTGGAACTGGAATAGAGCATGGAGATGCCGACGATCAGGAAGACACTGAGTACGGCAATCAGAATATTCACCCATGGAAGGACAAAAGCCGGCTGGAACATCTCTGCCAAAGCGCCATGCATCATCCACATGACGGCAATGCTGATGGGGATGCCGTAGAGCAGCGCCTTGATTCCATAGAAGATACTTTCATAACGGATCATTCGATTGAAGGATTTTGGCGTCATACCAACGGAGCGGAGCATGGCGAACTCCCGTCTTCGTACGGAAATGCTGGTAGAGATGGTGTTAAAGACATTTGCCACGCAGATTGCTGTAATCAAGGCAATAAACCCATAGACAAAGATATTGAGAATAATTGCGAGGGTATTTTGTTGCTGGCGTGCCTGCGTGAGATTGGTATAATACAGCCCGGAGCGGGAGGTATCTCCATCCAGAATACTCTGTATAGAGTTGTCATATTGGGCCATCAGGGACTCATTGTTTTGGTATTCCGGAGTCAAAGTGGAGACAAACTGGATGGAATACTCCCCATTGCTTCCCTGCCCGAGTGTTTCCAACAGTTTTTCGAATACCCTGTCGCCGACCACCAGATTTGCGCCTACATTGGGGTTGCTGACCGGATTGAATCCTATGGGGACAGCGTTGTCCAGAGTAATGACAGTCATATCCATTGTGGTTTCCACTTCATAAATGTCCCGCAGAGTTATAGAATATGTCCCGCTTTGCAGTACAGTTCCCTCATAGTAAATTCCGCCTGATTGGGCTTGCAGGCTATTGAGGAACAGGGCAGTTGGATGCTGTGGATCGTTAATCTTGTCATAATCAATCCCATTGGCCTTACAAAACGCCTTCAGATATTCTTCGTTCATGGAATTAACATCCCCGCCAAATAGCATCCGCTCTCCTTCGCGGGAATAGATCTGCCCTTCGGACTCCTCATTTTCAACAATGGTTTTTGTTTTCTGGGAGAGTGCATTTTCTGGAACAAAGGCCTCTGTGTTCAGGCTTTTGATGACTGCCCATTGGTCAGTTCCCTCAACTTTGGAGATTTTATCCAGGACAGGAGCAATTTCCTCCAGGGTGTATCCTCTGCAAGTAAGACTTCTGTCAAAGTTGACATTGGTCTGGGTCATGGTATAGGCGCCTGTCAATGCGTCTGTAAAATAGCTGACGGAGAGAAAAAGCAGAATACTGATAATCAGGCTGAAAACCGTAGCGCGGTACCGTTTTTTGTTGCGTTTTAAATTTTTCAGGCCGAGTTCTGCTTCAAAGCCAAAAATTTTACGGGTCAGTTTTGAAGTTTTGACCTGTTTGGAGGTAAGTTTAATCTCTGTTGACTGGCGGATCGCTTCAATCGGTGTAATTTTGGATGCTTTTCTCGCCGGAAGGTAGGCGGAGATAAATATGGTCAGAACCGAGAATACAACTGCCGCAGCAATGGCAGGGAGAGAAAGTATAACACGAAAGGTCAAATTGAAACTTTCTGCCCAAAACTTGATAACGAGCTGGTTGACAAAATAGAAAACACCCGCTGCGCCGCCAAGTCCTGCTGCAACCCCAATTGGGATGCTGATAAGGCCGATGACTCCGCCTTCAAAGAAAACAGAATCCCGTTTCTGCTTTCTGGTTGCACCGACACTCGTAAGCATCCCGAACTGCTTGCTCCGTTCACTGATAGAAATAGCGAAAGCATTGTATATCAGAGAAATGGACCCTATCATGATAATCAGAATTAGGATTGTGGCAATGGAATACATTGCTGTGATGAACCCATTGTTGTCTGAACAGCCATAATAAGCAAGCAGGGAAGTGTGGTACCGCATGGTAGCGCCCGTATCTCCGGATGCCTGCAACCTTGTTTGTAAATCTTCTGCTCGATTGTATAACGAACGGTCGAGTTTGGATACTGTGAGATAAGCGTCGACAGTCTCATCTCCTGACAGCTTGGATGTATCCAAATAGGTGTAGGCCATATAGCCTGGAGACCAGGATGCTTCTTTACTGCTGGAATCAATAATTCCGACAACGGTATAAGTGTGTTGCTCTGTATTTTTCAGGCGTTCATCTTCTGAATAACCCATCGTTTGCCCGACGGAAACGTATTCAGTAATGCCGGATTCCACTTCTATGGGGACTTCTCTCTGTCCAATTTCTAGAGAGATGACGTCTCCAATTTTCCAGTTATTTCCGCTTTTTTCCAATAGGGATTGAGGAAGGACAATTTCAGAATCCGCCTGGGGGAACCGTCCTTCCACCAGTTCAATAAAATTATGGGAAAAGGCGTTGGTATCATAGCTTTGCAGATAGAGATAGGGTTTTTCTTTCTGGTTTGCCTGTGGGAGTTTTGCATAGCCGTCTTCCCTGGTGACATACATTTCCTTGGTTCCATCGTCTTCTGCAATAGCCGATAGGCTGGAGACCTTTGTTCCAAGATAGGAGACATGCCAGTTTCCGCTGTCCTGCATTTCCATCCGCTGCATAAAGTCAAACATGGATGCGGCAAAGGTGGATACTGCTGTAATCATAGCCACTGAAATTATGACGCCGATAATGGTTACAAGTGTGCGCTTTTTATTGAGCAACATATGTCGAAGGGTTACCTTATTGATAATTTTCATCATGTACCGTCCTTTCTCCTGGTATCACAGAACCGTTCACAGTGGACGGATACGCTCATCCCGGGCAATTTTTCCGTCTTCAATGGAGAGAATGCGGTTGGCCTGTAGGGCAATTCGTTCGTCATGGGTGATGATAACAAGGGTCTGGTGATATTTTTGATTGGACAGTTTCAGCAGTTCCACAATCTCACTGGAGTTTTTGCTGTCAAGGTTTCCGGTCGGTTCGTCCGCCAGTACAATGGCTGGGTTTGCAATCAATGCCCTGCCAATGGACACCCGTTGTTGCTGCCCGCCGGAAAGCTGGTTTGGAAGGTGATTCATGCGCTGGGAAAGCCCAAGCGTTTCCGTAATTTCTACCAACTGTTGACGATCAATTTTACGTCCGTCGAGCAGGATAGGAAGAGTGATGTTTTCTTCCACATTGAGCACAGGAATGAGGTTGTAAAACTGATAAATCAAACCAATCTGACGGCGCCGGAAAATAGCAAGGTTTGTCTCGTTTAGTTCGTAGATATCTGTATTGTTGATAAAAACCTTTCCGCTGGTTGGACGGTCTACCCCGCCAAGAATATGCAACAATGTGGATTTTCCAGAACCGGACGGGCCGATAATTGCGGTAAATTCTCCCTGTTCAATGGAAAAGGAGACATCGTCAAGGGCACGGACCTGGGTGGCGCCCTCCCCATAAGTTTTACATAAATGTTCTACACGCAGTACTTCCATTTTTCCTGCCATCCTTTCTGAATTGTTGTCTTTAGTATAACCTGACCGGGTGACAGAGCAGTGAAAGAGATGATGACAAAACTGTCATCATCTCTTTGAGGTTTTTTCATTCTTATTTTAAACTTTTTTGAGGAAGACAGAAATTTTGTCCTTGTCCTATGAAACATATAAAAGGTATAACCAGGAATCACTTAAGTTTTAATAGGGAACGTACAGCAAAGGAGGCCAGCAGGTATCCCGCGACGGGAGGAACAAAGGAAATACTTCCGGGGCTGTGTCTTCCGGTCGGGGAATCATCAGAACAGATACCCTGTGCGGGAAATTCCGTGCTGAAGACAACAGGTAGCTTCTGAATATTTCGTTTTTTACATTCCCGGCGGATAACACGGGCAAGGGGACAGCCGCACCCGGTAGTTTCTTCAATGGTTCCAACGGTGAGTTTGGAAGGATCAAAGCGGTTTCCCGTCCCAAGACAAGATATGAGCGGGATTCCACGCATGCCGCACTGTTGGGCCAGATCCAGTTTTGCTGTCACAGTATCTATCGCGTCGATAATAAAATCTGGTGCGTAGGAGAAAACTTCTTCCCGGCAGTCCGGGAGATAGAAAGTATCAAGCAGTGTAAGCTGTATAGAAGGATTGATCGAATACAGTCGGTGTTTTGCAGCATCAATTTTCTTTTTTCCAATGGCATCCATGGTGGCGAAAATCTGCCGATTCAAATTGGTCAAATCAACCGTGTCGTGATCGACTAAAATCAAGTGTCCCACTCCTGCACGGCAAAGGGCTTCTGCCGCAGCACCGCCGACTCCACCAAGCCCCAAAACACAAACTGTGGCATCTGCAAGGCGAGAGAGCCCCTTGTCCCCAATGAGCAGACGCTCCCGGGACAGCCAGTTTTTTTGCATAGGAAATACTCCTTTCCATGGGATATCAGAGTTCCCACAGGTTTCCATTTATAAAAATGTTTATGGTACGAAAACAGCCGGGCAACTATTTGCCCGGCTGAATCAATGTCAATGTTTCCCCGCCATGCCGTCGCGCAAATGATAAAACCCATCTATACAGACAGGTGGGTGCCCGCCTTGCAGCGTCTCGCTCCCTTCGTCCGGAAAACCGGGAGGTCTGCAGTCTGCTGAAAGAGCATAAGGCTCCCTTTCATTCGGTGTTGGATTAAATAAATTGCCCTGACACGAGCACAGTAGGGAAGGCAACTGCCTCTTGTTTTTTATTATAACCTGTGTTTATAAAAAATGCAATAAGGTTTTGCCTTAATTTGAAAAGTTATTGTTGAATATCATAGAGGTCGGAGAGACGATCCATAAAAAGTTCGGAGACATTGTTAAATTCATCCTCATCTTCGATTGCCTCTAAATATTCTTCTCCGTTTTCTTCCATTACTTTCAGGACAACAAGCTCTCCATCGTCCTCCAGGGAGTCCGCCGGGTTATCGTATACTGGAATCAGGGCCACATACTCGCTGCCTTCTAATTCCAGGCTGTCTACAAATTCAAATTCGTGTTCGTTACCTTCTTCGTCCATCAGGGAGATGAGGTTTGGCCCGAATTCGGTGTTCTGATCTGCCATGTTGAATCCTCCGATCCGTTTTAAACAGTTTTTTCAATCAACTCGGTACAGTGGTTTTCATTGTACTAGGATTCTCCGGCAAAGTCAATGAAAACATCCCAAACAGAGTATTTCCAAATGGTAAAGTTTTTATATAGTAGACAAAAAAGGGCAAAGTGCTCTCAACTTAAAAACATTTTTATTGCTCAATTCTGTTTTATATATATTATATTTTTTTTAAAAAAAGTTTTGAAAAAGTATTGACATTATCCATATTGGGTGGTATAGTATAGATGTAATCAAGAGAAGGTACTTCAGAAAAACAAAACCTAGATGAAACGCCAATGAGAGCAAAGGGTTTATGATGAGTTTATCAGTGAACCGTGGTTTTGCAAAGTCGAGAAGTATCGGTATCGTAAGAAAGGCAGATGAGTCCCATGGCAAGTGAAGAACAGCAGTTTCCCGTATGTTCCATGATGACGATGGGACATACACCGGTCAAAGCGTGACAAAATCCGGTCATCAGTAACAAATGTCAGCCGTTCTTATTTCTTGACGAGAGGGAATTTCGAGAACGATAAAACAGATGAAACTGACAAATGGGTTTGTAACCAGAATAAAGATAATCGTGTTGTTGCGTAAGACAAGAAAAATTGAATAGGGAATAGAATCCCAAACTCCAATTATTTGGTGTGAATCTGCACAAAAAGTGGTTTCCTGAAAAAACAGTTTCGAAGTACTGAAATCCGGGGATAGACCACCAAACCAAATGTCAGTAGATATCTTGATAGGTTAAGCTGTAAAAAGCATCACCATAGAAAGAATAATTCATGCTGATATGAAAGGTGATTCCAATGGAAGTTTTAATTTCCTGATTCCTTTTCAAAAGAAGAGAAAATATGGGATCTCCAAGTTGCCAAAAAACGATTCATTTTTCTGTCATCCAATAGAGTTTGTAACTCTCTAACCAATGTGTGGAAAAAATATAGCAGGAAATGATATTAGAAAGGTACGGTTTCGTGTAGTATGCCAGATCAGATGAGATGAGGCCACAGTGGTAAGAAAAATTACTGCTGTGACCTCATTGTTTTGTTCATAAAAAATTCAGAGTGGAAATGATAGAATCCCTTGTTTCAAGGGATTTTTTTCGATATAATAAAAATTGTTGGCTTTATTCAGATTTTTCTAAAAAATCTAGGAATTTGCAAAAATTACAGCTTTCTTTGCGAAATGTGCGGAGAAAGCCGAAATGAAAAAGCATTGAAAATACTTTTTCATGGAGCCTCCGGATCTTTTTCCGGAAAACCGTTGTGGCGGTTTGCATGAACATTTTGTAAGAATGGAGTATGATGAACACGTATGAAACGCAAAATAGCCAGTATTATGGCAGGGCTTCTCTCAGTAGTGATGCTATTGACCATTTCGGGCTGCGGCATTGAAGCAGAAAATCCGATTTTGGATGCTGATATTGAGTTTATTCAGTTCGAAGAACCGGAAGAGGGAGCGCCAATTGCAACGATTGACACTACCTATGGTGATATCACAGTCGTCTTGTATCCGGACGAAGCGCCAAACGCGGTGGAAAATTTTCTTACCCTTGCACAGCAAGGGTATTATGATGGGACCTGTGTGTTTTCCCTGATGTCCGCACCGGACGGGGCGTTCCTTGCGGGGACGGAAGATAAAAAAGGAAAAACTGCTACGAGTATTTTTGATGGTAAAGATTTTAATTACGAGCTTTCTCCGAGTCTCTGGTCTTACGCAGGGGCACTGGGTTCAATCAGTACCAAGGATAAGAAAGCGAGCAGCCGGTTTTTTATTGTCAGTGATGGAGAGGTCCCACAGGACATGCTGGACAAAATGGTAGAGGCTAATTATCCGCAAAAGGTCATCGACAAATTTGCAGAAGTTGGCGGTGCTCCTCTATATTCCCGCCTGTATACTATTTATGGACAGGTCATTGACGGGATGGATGTGGTCAATAAAATCGTAGCGTCGGATAAAAATGAGAATAATGTCCCGGTGGATGATATTATCATCAATACGATTACTGTGGGAGAATATCACAGAGAAGAAGCTGTCGCTTCGGAGTAGGAGATGCTGATGAAACAACGATTGATAGCCCTTGCATTGGGCGTATGCCTCTTGAGTGGGATTTTGACTGGATGCGGTGAGAAGGAAACGGTTTCCTCCACACCAATTGGAGAAGATGGTTTAAAAGAAATTGGAACGATTGCAGTGGATGAATCCAAACGGGAAAATAAACTGGAAGGGGAGACGGAACTCCGACAGTTTCAAGCGCCAAAATCCGGGGATACAGTTGCCGTAATGCAAACCAGCAAGGGAACCATTAAAATTGTCCTTTATCCGGATGTTGCTCCAAAAGCAGTGGAAAATTTTGTAACACTGGCAAGACAAGGTTATTATGACGGCGTCACTTTTCACCGTGTGATCAAGGATTTTATGATCCAGTCCGGGGATCCCACAGGAACAGGGCGCGGGGGAGAAAGCGCTTTTGGAGAAGATTTTGAGGATGAATTCTCGTTGGATCTCTACAATTTCCGCGGAGCCCTTTCTATGGCAAATACGGGAGAGCCAGGTTCCAATTCCAGTCAGTTTTTTATTGTTCAGGCAGGAGCGGACACCATGCAGGAAAGCGTATTTTCTTCCAATGCGGGATTATATACCCAGGATATTCTGAATGCCTATATGGAAGTTGGCGGGACACCATGGCTTGACCAGAAACATACTGTATTTGGGCAGGTTTATGAGGGAATGGATGTTGTTGATAAACTTGCAAATGTTTCCCAGGATGAAAATGGTACGCCAGCGAAAGCGGATACCATTGAAAGTGTCAATATTTATACTGTGCAATAGAAGGTAATTCATAAAAGAGAGCCGGAAGACGATCAGTCTTCCGGCTCTCTTTTTGATGGGGATCAAACCAGTTTTTCTTTCTGAAAAAGGAAATGAACAGGCAAACCATTTTGTTTTTCCTGAGAGATTTCTCCCTGGATCAGTGGAAGGAGATATTCAAATCCCTCTTCGTTGATAAAAGTTCCATTCTGACATATCCATTTTTCCGGGAATGTTTTTTCCTGGAAAGCCACCATACCAATGTCACAGGAGGAAATGGAAACCTGATAGGGCTGATTGGAAAGGCGTTTAAAAACCATCATTTTTCCAGTCTCCCCTGCAAGCGCTGCTTGGACAGCCTTTTGCCCAATCAGGCGCGCTTCGTCCAAATCTGTTTTGGAAGCGAGATGGGCGCTGCAACGTTGAGGAACATTGAGTTCGATAGAGCGGACTTTACAGCCGATATGTTCTGTCACCAGTTCCTCCAAGTATTTGCCAATACCAGCAAGATATTTGTGACCAAAAGCATCTGTTTTTCCGCTCTGATTGGATTCCGCGGCATATTTTCCATCCGGCGTACGTACGCCTTCTGAGACGGCAACAATGACCGCTTTATGTTTTTCGTGTTCCCTGGTGACGTCCTCAAGGAATTTTTCAAAAGAAAAGGGGACTTCCGGCAGATAAATGAGATGAGGGGCATGCTCTCCCAGATACCGGGGCAGACAGGAAGCGGCAGTTAACCAACCGGCATTGCGCCCCATAATTTCAACAATGGTTACAGACTGTACATTATAAACTTCGCTGTCCCGGATGATTTCCTGCATGGAAGTTGCGATGAATTTTGCAGCACTGCCAAAGCCAGGGGTGTGATCGGTGACGGGCAAATCGTTGTCAATGGTTTTGGGCACCCCAATGACCCGGATATCCTTTCCGCGTTCAGAAAAATAAAGGGAAAGTTTGTGCGCCGTGTCCATGGAATCATTTCCACCAATGTAGAAAAAACAGCTGACATGGTATTCTTCAAAAATTTGTTCTATTTGAGCATAAATTTCTTTTGCTTCCGTGGAACCGGGCACGGGCATCCGGTAACGGCAGGAACCAAGCGCCATAGCAGGTGTACAGGCAAGCAAATCAAGGGCATGTTTGTCCGCCAATTGTTCACCCAAATTAATAATACGGCGGGAGAGCAGCCCTTCTACTCCATTCAGCGCACCATAAATATGATCAAATTGTCCACTGTTTTTTCCGGCCTCTACAATCCCGGCAAGGGAAGCGTTGATAGCTGTAGTGGGTCCGCCAGACTGTGCAATCATTAGATTTTTCTGTGACATGGTATCCTCCTTTAATCCTTTACCGGACGGATTGGGACTGTCCGGAATTTTAATCTTCTCAAGTACTGAATCATTTGGTTAGGGGTAAATTTCCTTTGCATTTTTTGGAAGGGAATAGACGTGCAGTAAATAGTGAAAGCTGGCATCTGCTTCCTGCACATTGTAACAAAATCCGAGTTTTTGAGCAACATACCTTGCGGTTTTATGGAACAGGTAGCACATGGAGATAGCCGCCTGCCAGCATTCTTCAATTTTGGCAGAGCAATAAGTGGAAAGATAATCTTCCCAGTCTTGCCGGGGCACAAAACGGTGTAGATATTTTCCGCTTTTTCCAATACTGCAGGAAAAATCTGTCCGGATACCTGCTTTCCAGGATAACACTCGGAGGAGCTCATCCCGGATCAATGCCAGCATATCCTGTGCATAGGGGATCTCCTGTCTCCACAAGCCCTTTCCCACATTGTTCAGGCACCACCAAAATTCATTACAGGTATCGGCAAACTGTTTTTCTGTAGGCTGTTTGACAAAAAAGTCCGCGTCTGTAGGAGGAGGCATTTGTGGAAGACACCCGTCTTTATCCAATAAAATGACGCATAGCCTGTCCTTTTTTATTTCTTTCTGGGAGAACTCGATCCTCTGTACATGCAAATCCAGCCGGTTGCCGTCGGTAAATTGCATCAGCCATCCATAGCAATCATGTGGATTGGAGGGATATTCACCGTTTTCTTCTGGATATTGCATATAAAGGCGCTTGCCAAACCGATCAATCCAGCTTTTATCCTGTTGGAAAGATTCCGTTTCCTGCACAACATATACAATGTCATAGTCTTGAAAAATATCCTTATCCGCATTCGGGTTTGTTCTGGAACCATTCATATAGACAGCCCGGATACGTTTGTCCTCTTTTGCTGTCGAGAGGATCAGTTGCATCATTTCTGTATCAGTACGCATTGTTTTCCTCCTATCAGAAATGGGGGATCAAGATGGTGGATAACTGTAAAAGTACACAAACGACAACTGCCGATTCCCAGAAATGCAAACCATCGCCTTGTTATGTTACTGTCTTTCCTATTCTGTTTTTATAAGGATATGGTACATCCAAAGCTCAGGCACATGTCTAACATGGGAACCAGATGTATATTTTATTATACCATGTTGGCTTTCCAACAGGCAAGGAATGGGATTCCAAAACAAGCGGGAAAGGATTGGGAAAAGAGACAGAAATAGCGAATAGCAAAAACAGACATAATCCCATCATTTTTGTTGTAATATTTTTATCGGAAATTTGATTAGGTCCCTTGCCTTTTCAGGATGCTCTTCCTATAATAAAGGAACTATATTCATCCGAGGGGAGTACCTCATATGGTTTACGGAAAATCAAGTAAGCAGAAAAAAATCCAAAAGCTTATGATATCTCTGGGTTGTGTCATCCTGTCCGCTGTTGTAATGGCTGTCAATATCAAATCATTTGTCCGGGCGGGGGATCTGTTTCCAGGCGGGTTTACTGGATTAACTGTTTTAATTCAGCGGATTTGTCAGGAATATTTCCATTTTGAAATTTCCTATACTCTGGTAAATGTCATATTAAATGCGGTACCGGCGGTGATTGGGTATAAAACGATAGGAAAAAAATTCACTTTCTATTCCCTGCTGATGGTGGTGCTGTCCGGTATTTTTGTCGATATTTTTCCGAATATTTCCATTACTTCGGACAGGTTGTTGGTATCCGTTTTTGGTGGCATTATCAATGGGTTTGCAATCAGCATTGCCTTACATGGAAAGGCCAGCAGCGGGGGGACAGATTTTATTGCCGTATATCTTTCCAATAAATTCAACGGATCGTCTTGGGGAACCGTTTTTGTTTTAAATGCGGTCATGCTGACTGTAGCCGGCCTTTTGTTTGGATGGGAAGCGGCCTTGTATTCGATTATTTTCCAGTTTGTCTCCACCAATATCATCAACTACGTCCATAAGGAGTACTCCAAAGTTACGCTGAATGTTTTCACTTCTCAGCCAAATGTATTGATAAAACCACTGATGAAATTTACTCATCATGCGGTGACAAGGTTTGAAGGGGTGGGGTGTTATTCCGGAAAGCCAAAAACCATGTTATATGTCGTGGTGGGAAAAGACGAAGTGAAGGAGATTGTGCAGTTTATCCGCCAATATGATGACAAGGCATTTATCAATATCCTGAAATCGGATGGATTGGATGGGCGCTTTTATCATGAGCCAATGGAATAAATCATATCACAACAGGGGCACACGCGTCCGGCGTGCGCCCCTGTTGTTTATTTCATAATAATTTTTGTGGTATTGAATGTAGACAACAAAGGTGGTGCAGACTTATTTTAGATTGAACCCTTTTGTTTTTGGCAAGAGAAAGGATAGGGCAGATTGTGAAAAGGGATTTTCATGTTACAGCGGCGCAGGGATTTGTTCTCTTGTTCCAAGTAGGGGCGGGAATTGCAGTTCCTCTGTTACTATGTGTTTGTGGAGCAGATTATCTGAGAAAACAATTATCCATAGGTTCCTGGTTGATTGTTACAGGTATTTTACTTGGGATTGCCGGAGGGATGCTTAACACTTACCTGATAGTGCGCAAAGCCTTTCGGCAGTGGAACAGAGATGGGGGGAGAAAACGATGAAAGCGATCCGTCAGGATCTGTATTTTTTGGCGATAGGCTGCGCTGTATTGGATGGTATCCTGTTGGTAGTGGCGGCCTGCTTGGGATTGTTTTCAATTTCTCTTATGGTTTCTGTTCTGGTATCCAGTCTGTTTTCCCTGTTTCATCTTGTGTTATTATTCAGTCATTTAAAAAAATCCTTGCTGAAATCTCCCTTGGGGGCAAGACGGCGCGCGATGGGAAATTTTCTGATGCGCATGGGCATTTTGGCAGTATTTCTCTCTTTAGGACTTACTTTTTTTCCGTTTTATGCGTTGGGAATAATCCTTCCGTTGCTGTTCCCAAAACTTGTCCTATCTATCCGTTTGATAATACAAAAGAAAGAAAGTTAGAGTATGGATATTACAATTGAAGGCCCGAAAGTTCTATTTACGATCCCGGTTTTGGGTGGGATTTCGGTGACAGAAACCATTGTCAACATGTGGATTGTCATGGCTTTTATTGCTTTCCTGTGCAAATTTCTCACCTGGAAGATGAAAAAAATTCCCAAGGGGAAGCAGGTTCTGGCTGAACTCTATGTGACCTATGTCTATCAAATGGTACGTGAGACAATGGGGAAACAAAAAGAATCCTTTGCCCCTTATCTTGGCACTTTATTTTTATTTTCCCTGTTTTCTTCCCTGAGCAGCCTGCTTGCACTTCGGCCGCCAACTGGGGATTTGAATACAGTGTTCGCCTGGGCGCTGATTACTTTTGTGGTGATCCAGTATACGGGGATTCGCTCCAAGGGCGTAAAAGGATACCTGAAAGGGTTTGCGGAGCCAGTTGCTGTTATGCTTCCTATGAATGTGCTCAGTGAAGTAGCAAATCCTATTTCTATGAGTTTCCGTCATTTTGGAAACATTGCGTCTGGAATTGTCATTTCTGTACTGGTTTATGGCGCCTTGGGAGCGGCTTCTACCGCTCTGTGCAATTTCAACATCCCTTTTTTACAGCTTGGGCTGCCGGCGGTGCTCTCACTCTATTTTGATCTGTTTACGAGCGTCTTGCAGGCATTTGTATTCTGCATGCTGACAATGGCATTTGTCAGCAACGCAGAATAGCTGAAAACAATCCCTCGCTTTGGGAAAGACAAAATTTTAGGAGGAAATCGGACTATGGAAAAAGCGATTGTATTGGCAGCTTCTGCAATTGGTGCTGGGCTTGCAATGATTGCAGGAATTGGCCCTGGAATAGGAGAAGGATATGCAGTGGGCAAGGCCTGCGAGGCCATTGGCAGACAGCCGGAAGCACAGGGAAACGTGACGAGGACCATGTTCATTGGCTGTGCAATTGCGGAATCCACCGGTATTTATGGACTGGTTGTGGCCTTGCTTTTAATGTTCGCCAATCCGTTTATCGGCAGGCTGTAATGGAAGTGGAAACAAGGAGAAGAAGGGAAAAACATGCATCTGCCGTTTGTTACGATGGACCTGTGGACAATCTTGTTCACGCTTGGGAATACGTTGATCCTTTACCTGATTGTAAAAAAATTGCTGTTTAAACCGGTGAAAAAAATGATAGACGCCCGTGCTCGCGAAGTGGAAGAAACCTATCAGAGAGCACATAGGGCACGGACAGAAGCTGAATCGGCAAAGCAGGAGTATACCTCACAGATTTCCAGTGCAAAAATGGAGGCGCAGGCATTGCTCAAAAACGCTTCTGCCAAGGCGCAGAGCCGTTCAGAGCAAATTTTAGAGGATGCAGAGCAGGAAGCTTCCCATCTCATGCGCCGTGCAAGGAAAGAATTGGAACGCGAAAAACAGCGTGCTATCCATGAGATGAAGGATGAAATTTCGGATATGGCTGTCCAGTTGGCAACCAAAATTGTACGGCGGGAAATTACGCCGGAGGATCAGGACCGATTGCTTGAGGAATTCCTGAAGGAAGAAGAGGAAACGCCATGGCCAAAACAATAGAAAAGGTCTATGCGGGAGCGCTTTTGGAAGTAGCAGAAGAAAGCAACAACATGCGGAAGATTTTGGACGACCTCCTAATAGTAAAGGGGATCTTAGATCAACTCCCAACACTGTTTCGCTTTTTTTGTATCCCCATTGTGGAAAAGCGGGAAAAGTTCGCCATATTGAACTCTCTGTTTCAAGGGATACTATCTCCATATACGTTCAATTTCCTGCGAGTTTTGATTGACGTGGGACGCTTTGAATCCTATTTTCCCATTTTGGAGGAGTTTCAGAAGATGTGTGACTTTGCCAGCGGGGTACAACGTGCAGTTGTGTGGACGGCATACCCGGTGGGAAAAGCACAACGCCTTCAATTACAGGAAAAAATGGAGCGAATGACGGGAAAGCAGGTATGTTTGGAATACCGGCTGGATTCAAATCTGGTTGGGGGAATTGTCATCGACGTCGGGGACAGACGCATGGATAATAGTATCAAATCCCGGCTGGAACAATTGCGAAGTACAGTATCCCGTTCATCATTTTAAAGGAGAGGGGAGTATTTCCGTGCAAATTCGCCCGGACGAGATCAGCAGCATCATTAAAGAGAGAATCAAAAATTTTGAGTTCAAAGTTACCATGACAGAAATTGGAAAGGTGACACAGATCGGAGACGGGATTGTCAGGATTTACGGGTTGGAAGACTGTGTGTCCAATGAATTGCTCGAATTTGAAAACGGGGTATCGGCAATGGCCCTGAATTTGGAAGAAGACAGTGTCAGTGCGGTCATGCTGGGGCCGGATCAGGGAATTAA
>ERZ1643246.1915-NODE-1915-length-21278-cov-10.382133_pt1 | contig 21278 bp, 19 predicted proteins | sample MGYA00579265_ERZ1643246 | MGnify/ENA primary metagenome ERZ1643246 (study PRJEB29033, sample SAMEA4952261) | chicken gut metagenome | biome: Broiler Chicken; feature: Gastrointestinal Tract; material: Caecum | place: Ireland | collected 2018 | study: Broiler...
AAGAATCTTGTGAGGGTTATTCGTAAGTGATTCAAATTTATTTGAATTCTCAAAAATAGGCATACCTGTATATGGGTTGCTTTTTTTTTGAATTTTTTTATTTGCAAACAAAAAGGGATTTGATTGTTGGAAATGGACAAAGCTTTTCTTGCAGAAAAGATCTGGTTGAAATATGTTTTCCTCAAGACTTCGTTATAGGCTAAGAAAAACCAGCATGCTATGGTAGGCGCACAGTTTGTTTCAGGAAAGGAAGTCAGATATTTTGATTTTTTGTCTGAATTCTTTTTTTGGCTACAGACTAAAAGTAAAGAGGCATTTATTTGCTGATATTCAAAAGAATGGAACTGGAATTTTGTAGTTTAACAAAATAAATGATTGATAAAAAAATACATGATTTTCCAAGAGAATTACCTTTTTTATCTAGGATAAACTAGAGTTTTTTACAGGAAATCAAACAAAAAGTCGATCATCTGTAACATGGAGTTTACTTTTTTAAATCTTTGTTTAAGTGAAGGTATCTTTCTTTCTTTCCTGTGTAAAACTAATTATAATGGGTACAAATAATAAGTATAAGGAGTGTACACAATGTCAAATCAAGGAAATAATCATCAAGAGCCAAATATATATGAGAGTTTGCAAAATGAAATGAAAGATGGATTTAATCAAAATTATCAGGAAGGTTTATACAATGGGCAACCTTATTCTTCTGTCAATGATAATTTTTCACCCACCACTCCATCTAAAGGAAAGGTTGGGAAAGGATTTATCGGTGGCTTACTTGGCGGTGTGCTTGGTGCAGGTATGATTGCCGGTGTCATTTTCGGGATCAATGGTGGTGTAATTGATAGCGATGGAAAGCAATCACAGCCCATTCAGGGCGATGCCGGTTTGGATAATACGTCGACTACACCATTAACACTTGAAAAAATTACAACAGAAACGACAGAAGTGGTCAAAAAGGTATCTGATTCAGTTGTTGGTGTTGTAAATATTCAATCTACCAGCAATAACCTGATTTTTGGCGGTATGATTCATCAGCAGGAAAGTACAGAATTGGAAGCTGGTATCGGTTCTGGTGTTATTTATAAAAAAGAGGGCAATTATGCCTATATTGTTACAAATCATCATGTTGTTAGTGGTGCAAGTAAACTAGATGTTAGTTTGAGTGATGGTACAAGGGTGGAGGCTGAGCTGATTGGTAGCGATGTATATACTGATTTGGCAGTACTCCGAATTCCTGCAGACAATATAACTGCTGTTGCGACATTTGGTTCTTCAGCACAAGTGCAAGTGGGTGAACCATCTATTGCAATTGGAAATCCATTAGATTTAACATTTTCTGGTACAGTTACACAGGGAATCATCTCTGGGGTGGAACGAACCATTGATGTAGATTTAGATGACAATGGAACTTATGATTGGCAGGTTGAAGTTTTACAGACAGATGCAGCGATCAATCCAGGAAATAGTGGTGGAGCATTGGTTAACTTAAATGGTGAGGTGATCGGAATTAATTCAATGAAAATCAACCAAACTTCTGTAGAAGGAATTGGTTTTTCCATTCCGATTGATATTGCAAAACCGATTATTGAAAGCATTGAGAAAAATGGTGAGGTCATCCGTCCGTACATGGGTATTGAATTGCGCTCAGTGGCTGAATTAAATCAATATCAGCAACAAACGATATTAAAGCTGCCTGAATCTGTTACCGATGGAATTGCGGTTGTCAATGTTGTGCAAAATTCCCCAGCGGAAAAAGCTGGCTTGCAGGCTTATGATGTAATTTATGAAATGGATGGAACAACAGTTGACACAATTATTGATTTAAGAAAAGTGTTGTACAATCATCAAGTTGGCGATGAAATTACGATAAAATATTATCGTGAAGGCAAACAAGCAAGTACAAAGATAAAATTGATTGCATCAGAATAAATGGTGCTAGACGGTAGCTTTTGGTTGGTTCTATAAATGAAAGACAAAACCCATTTTATTAGAGAAAGAAACAAGTAATTTCTTTATCTATGATTTGAGGTTTTGTCTTTTTTGAATTTTAAGGATCATCATTTTATAAAACGAATAAGTTTTTTTGATAAAGCTTCTTTCTTCAAAACACAAGATGATATAAAATTAAAGTTTTCTCGATGATGGGATGGAGAAATATGTTTAAAATACATTTTTTTCATTCCTATTTGTTTTTTGGAATTTTGTTTTGATGTAATGATGATTATTTTCGCTTAGAAATGTGAGTGCAATAAATTTTCCATCCCATCTTTATTTCTAACATATTTTCAGTTACTTGCTTCAAATATAAGGTGATCGGCCAATAAATCAGTAACAAACTTGGTTTTTGGTGCAGATTTGATCTCTTCTGGTGTGCCAATCTGAACAATTTCACCTGCATCCATAATTAAAACACGTGTACCGAGCAGTAAAGCTTCTTTGATATCATGTGTAATAAAAAACACTGTCATTTTCATACTTTGTTGCAACTGTTTAAATTGGGACTGTAGTTTTTTTCGTGTAATTTCATCCACCGCACCGAAAGGTTCATCCATCAACATAATTTTTGGACGAGCAGCAAGTGCTCTTGCAATTCCCACACGTTGATTTTGTCCGCCAGATAATTCTGACGGATAGCGCTTTAATAGTTCTTGGGGTAGATGAACAAGTTGGATCAGCTCATTTACACGTTGCCTGATTTCGGTTTTTGGAGTATGTACTAGCGTCAAAATATATCCAATATTTTTCTCAATGGTCATATGTGGAAATAAGCCGATGTTTTGAATTACATATCCAACTGTTCTCCTTAATTCGACTGGATTTATGGCACTGACATTTGTCCCGTTTACAAAAATATTTCCTGTGTCTGGTTGCAGCAGTCTGTTAATCATTTTCAATGCGGTTGTTTTTCCGCATCCAGATGTGCCGATGACTGTGAGTAACTCACCGTCGTAAATGTCCAAAGAAAAATGGTTTAAAGCTGTTTTTCCATTATAGGTTTTACTTACATTTTGAAAAGAAATCATTATATTTTTATTCATATTTATTCAATAATTCCTTTTGCAATTAAAAATTCACGTGCCACATCGGCTTCATCTTTTTTGTTTTCTTCAATTTCGTAGTTCATATCAGACATTTCTTTTTCAGAAATTTGTCCGTCTAATAGTGCAATAGCCGCTTCCAATTCTGGGTGTTTTTCTAATGTTTCATTGCGAATAACCGTACCAGCATAATAATCTTGGAAAAACGCTTTGTCGTCTTCTAAAATTTTATGTTCGGTTACACTAAGCTGAGCATCCGTAGTAAATAGATTTAGTACATCAATTTGCGCATTGTTTAATGCTTGAAAGCGTAAGGCAATATCCATGTCTACTGTTTTTTGGAAATTTAAATGGTATGCTTCTTTAAATGCATCAAATCCGTCTGGGCGCTCAAAATAATCATAATTCGCACCAAAAACAAGTTTGGGTGCTATAGCTTCCAAATCTGAAATTTTGCTTACATTGTATTGATCAGCAATCTCTTTTCGGACAATGATTCCATATGTATTTTCAAAGCCGTATAGCCCTAACCAACGTAAATTAAATTCATCGTTATATCGTTTTTTCAATTCTTCCATCATTGTTTCATGTGTTGGGGTCTGTGTTTCCTTTAAAACCGTATACCAAGATGTCCCAGTATATTCTGGGTATAAATCAAATTCTCCGTTAATTAGCGCCGGATGAATATTAGCAGTTCCGCCGCCAACACCTTTTGTAATCTCCGTCTGAAGCCCCGTTTTTTCTTCAATTAAAATGGCAAGCATCTCCCCAAGAATGAGCTGTTCTGTCATTGGTTTTGTTGCAATGTGAATAACATCGTTTTTCTGTTTTTGTTCATCTTGATTTGTTTGTGTCTCATTAGAACAGGCAAAAAGCAACATCATACATGCACAAATGATAAATATTACCCAAAATGTTTTTCTCATATTTGTTTCATTCTCCTTTTTTTGTAGATTTGTTTTTCAAAGCTTCCAATTAAGAAATCGAAAAATAAAGCCATCAATGCGATAATCAAGCTTCCAGCAACGGTCATAGCAAGATTGTTAATGGTTATGCCACGAAAAATTGCTACACCAAGTCCGCCAGCGCCAATAAAAGAAGCAATTCCACCCAATGCAATGGTCATCACGACCATATTTTTTAAACCAGATAGAATGATAGGGAGGGCAAGAGGCAATTTGATTTTGTATAAAATTTGTCCGCTCGTACTGCCCATGCCTTTGGCAGCCTCGATAATGGCAGGATCAATGCTTACCAGTCCAGTGTAGGTATTTCTGACAATCGGAAGCAATCCATAAATCGAAAGAGCAATAATTGCTGTTGTGTTTCCAATGCCTGAAATCGGAATGAAAAATCCAAGCAGTGCAATAGACGGAATGGTATAAATGATATTGGTTATACCGATGATAAAGGGGGAAAACCGTTTATATTCACTGATCCAAATACCGAGAACAGAACCAATAAAAAACGCAATCACAATGGAAATACCACAAATTTTGATATGTTCCAATGTAAGTTGAATAAAAAAATCCGGGCGGTTTTGGTACAGTTCTAAAACATCTTTTAGCATGAATTCGCTCCATTCTCTCATCGTTAAAAATATAAAATAATACCCAAAAAGATATATTGATTATATCAGCTCGTTTGAGTATATACAAAAATTCAGCTTATTTGACTTGACGAAAAAATATGTTAAGAATCGGATTTTTTTGTTTTAAGGGTAAATATTTTTATAAAATAATATATTAAAAGCATAATGGGTTTAAAAATTTATCGTATTGGTTTTCTATTGTCTATAAAATCGTTTAAAGATGGTATATTTCATAAAAAAATGGCGTATGTTTTGCATTACAATTTATTGTGAATGAAAAAATAATAAAAATCATATATTTTGAGTTAGGGATAAATTATTGTTATTTTTTCATAAAAAATACTTAAAATGCCCATTTATGACATTAGAGGTGTCTATTTTTGACAATCCTAGAAAAAGAATCTAATTTTTATAGATATTGAGGATGTAAGGAAAAATATTTGAAAGAAGTGATCAATTATAAAAGGGAATGACGGTATGGTATAGCAATATGATAATAGTCCTGTATAAAAAGATAGAGAAGTCCGAAATATTTGAAGGTAGAAAGTGATTATAGATTCCCCAATGGCAACAATAAAAGATGTTTTAATTGAAGCGCCCAATTTACTTTGGTCTAATTCTTTATTTTTACCTGACACCTCAAAATGGAAACAGGAGATAAAGGGGATTATTTGGGATTGTACTGATGTTCAGTCAAATGAAGTCCCTAAAATTGCTGAAGAAAAAGGTCTGCATTGTAGTATTGGGATTCAAGATATTCAGCAGATTGCCGATAACGTCAGACAACAGCTTAGAAATTGCAGTGTTGAACATTCATTTAAAGCATTTCTCTATCATTAATGATAATGATGCCTTTATAGCGTTTTAAGAATAGCAACTCTTTGTTTGTAAAGAAGGATTCTCTCGTTCTTACCTATCAGAGTGCCAGCGACAATCCTCAAGATTTTCGAGTGCTCTGGCTTGACAAATGGTGAAGTTGGGGTGTGTTTTCACGAGTTTGTATAGCCTCCATTATCTAAACAAAGAGGTATAAAAACTGGAAACCATATCCCCATAAGGTACAAAATATCCTGTATTTATATGGTGTATTCGTATTTTGAATGCTGTGATATTGCAGATTGGAAAATCACATAAGAAAATTAGAAGTTATAGGAGTGAAACAATGAAATATATACTACTTCATGGATTGGGACAGGCGTCATCTAGCTGGAAGGATACGGTTGAAGCTATGGATAGTCAATTTGATATTCTATGTCCCGATTTATCTCAGTGGCTTTGCAACAAAAAAGCTTGTTACGCTAACTTATATCAAGCATTTAAAGCATACTGTGAACCATTTCGTGAACCACTGAATTTATGTGGTCTTTCATTGGGCGGTATTCTTGCTTTGCAATATGGAATTGAACATCCAAAGAAAGTGAATTCTTTGGTATTGATTGGCACACAATATACTATGCCTAAAAGGTTATTGCAAGTTCAAAATGTAATTTTTCGCATTCTGCCTAATTCTTCATTTCAAAAAATGGGATTTGGAAAAATGGATTTTATCAATCTTTCTAAATCCATGATGGACTTAGATTTTCAAGATGATTTGAGAAAAATTCGTTGTAGAGTACTTGTCATATGCGGAGATAAGGATAAAGCGAATAAATCGGCTTCATTGCGGTTAAAGAAACAGATACCACATGCAGAAATTTCAATCATAGCTCATGCAGGACATGAAGTGAATTTAGATAATCCTGCTGAATTAGGAAAAGAATTAAATGCGTTTTTCAAAAAGTAATACTTCATTTTACCATTTAATCTTTAATGTTATACAAGCAATTGTCTTACACAATTGACTGCTTTTTCTTTTAGAGATTTGAATGATTACAGGTGATGATTCGATCAATGATAGTTGCCTTTTTTGATTGGAGGAATTGAAAAATAAACGATAAAGACTTTACCAGAGGATTAAAAGAAAAACACAAAATAAATTGTGGTGTATCACAAACAAGATTTGGCTGTTGGTATCAGTTGAGCGTCTTTCAACCGTATAGGAAACAGCAAAACTTATAGAAGATTGAAAGTAGGAAAATTATCAGGCAATTAGAGCGTTTCAATACAGAAAGGCTGCTGTTTTACGGATTGATTATTTTTGTGTTCGTTTGCCTCGCCTTACGCATTGACAATCATCAAAGATATTTTACATATGTGTGGCAAGCATAGATCATTTGTTGTCATTTTCGCAGACGAATCAATAGCCGATTCATTGGCAACTTCATAGATAATAGCCTTTTTATACTATAACAATATATGTATGTTAAAATACTTTGGAAGGCGTTTTATCGGTTTGAAGTTCATTATGGATATGAAATCATAAAAATGGTCTCCAACCCATCCAATCTGTTTGGCATAGGGATATAAAAATGGTAAGAAACCACTCAAAATTTGGACTTGGTTTTGTCGCCTGGTTGTGCATAGTATGATTGAGACACCAATTATTATCAACATATTGTAATCAAAGGTCTAACAATAATATACAAACATAATGGTGAAAACGATAAGCTATAGGAATTATGTGGAGATCGCTTGGTCAATAAAGGAACTCTCTGCTTGTCAAGAAATATATGGATAAGTATGTTCTCTTTTTAGGAATCTCTTGACTTTATATAAGTGGTTCAAGTACCGTTCAGATAAATAGAAAGGATTTTATGATATGACAAAGCAATATTGTTGTTTAGAACATGTAGAATTATGTATGGAAAAAATGATTGATGCATTTGAACAGGCACCACAATTTTTTTTGGTAGAGGAAGAATCCACAGCTCACCCAACCTGTGGATATTGTCAAAACCCAGCCCGATATATTGTTGCAAACAATTGTTCGGATACAAAATCTGGATAAGCTTTGTGGATATGTGGATAATTTTTGTGGATAAAATGTGTTTATATTGGGGGTAGACTGTGAATATAAAAATTGTAGCTGTTGGAAAGGTGAGAGAGAAATATATTCAGCTTGGGATTGAAGAATTTTCTAAGCGTCTGCGTGGCTATGCAAAGTTTGAGATGATTGAAGTGGTGGATGAAAAAGCACCAGAAACGTTAAGCTTACTTGAGGGAAAACAGGTGCGAGATAGAGAAGGTGAACGGATTTTATCCAAAATTGCAGCAGATGAATATGTGATTGCATTGGCAATCGAAGGGCAGTCTTATAGTTCGGAGCATTTTGCAAAAAAGTTGGATAAGTTAACAATCTATGGAAAAAGTAAAATAACTTTTGTGATTGGTGGGTCACTTGGTTTAAGTGAGACCGTTTATACGCGTGCCAACATGCTTTTATCGTTTTCCCCTATGACTTTCCCGCATCAACTTATGCGTTTAATTTTAATGGAACAAATTTATCGGAGTTTTCGGATTATAAGAAAGGAACCGTATCATAAATAATAAACTTTTGTTGATGAAACGAAATCACTACACCCGCGCCAATGCAGGTTATATAATGGAAGGCAGATGGTATCAATCATTTTGAGCAAAAATCTGGTAAATTGTACATAAAATGGTTCTATTTTTATAGGAGGGAGATGCTTATGTTTGTCAATCAATTGAAAAAGCAGCTACAGCAAAAGCAGCCTTTGTTTATCGGTGAGGCGACGGCTTTTCGTTCGGCTGTTTTGGTTCCACTCGTTCAAGTTGAAAAAGAGTGGCATGTGCTGTTTGAGGTACGTGCTTTTACGATGAAACAACAGCCAGGAGATATTAGTTTTCCTGGAGGAAAAATTGATCAATCAGATGCTTCTCCCTTAGCGGCGGTGTTGCGGGAGACTGAGGAAGAGCTGGGTATTCATTCACAAACCATAACGATTGTTGGCGCATTAAGCCCGTATATTGCTTCGCCGTCTTTTGTTATTTATCCGTTTGTCGGTGTGGTGGATTATGCACAAATTATGCCAGGTTACAATCGAGAAGAAGTCGAAACGGTCTTTACGATTCCACTTCGTTGGCTTTTAAACTATACACCCTATCGGCATACGATTTCCTTTCAAGTGCAGCCTGCACCTGATTTTCCATTTGAAAAAATTATGAATGGAGAACATTACCAATGGCGTACACGAGAAATGGAAGAATGGTTTTATGATTATCCGCCATATACCATTTGGGGTTTGACCGCTCGAATTTTAAAATTTTTTGTTGCACAGGTTAAACAGTTGCCTGATTGTTAAATGTTTGTTTTGTTTTTGTATATATTTCTATTCTGATGTTTTTGTTCTTTTGATTTGCATAGATCCATTTTATAAACAACGTTTGTAGAATCTATTTTGGTATTGGATGAGCGATAATGTCAGCTTTTCTTTCAGAATTTTTTATGGCTGTATATTAATTAATTAAAAATTATGAAAATTCTTTTTAAATCGGTAAATACGGTATAGGAAAAGTAAAATCCATTTCTGATTCTATATGGATTTTTTCGAAAGAAAGGTTGATGATTTGATAAAATATGCAAACGTCATAAATCTTGCTGAACTGTTAGAAAGAAAAGTGAAAATAAAAAGATTGAGAGAGGGCTATGGGAATGTTAGATTGGGGAAGCTTGATTTTGTTTGTTGGAACTGCAGTGGTTTTGATTCTAATTCCAGGACCAGATTTAATTTTTACTGTTACGACAGGGATGACTTATGGCAGGCGGGCAGGTGTTGTCACTGCACTTGGTTTAAGCTTAGGAAATATTGTTCATACTTTGGCAGCAGCATTGGGGTTGTCTCTCATCATTACAACATCGGAAGTGATATTTACCCTATTTAAGTTATGCGGAGCGGCATACTTATTTTATCTTGCTGTGCAGTCCATCTCTCATCGTAAGGATTTTCTGGATTGGACACAAGGCGAAATAACCTCATCGAAGCAATTGTTTGGTCGAGCGTTATTGATGAATATGCTCAATCCCAAAGTAGCCATTTTTTTTCTAACCTTTTTGCCGCAATTTGTCAATTACCGTCAAGGTGTAGTATGGTTGCAAATGTGTTTTTTGGGTGGGATATTTATTGTTTTAACAGCGTTTATTTTTGGGTTGTTCGGTTATTTTGCAGGACAGCTGCGGGAGCGGTTTTTGACTAAACCTGGTGTACAAAAGCTTATGCATATGGTTGCTGCGATTATTTATGTTTTTTTGGGCATATTGTTGCTTTTTACCAAGGTATAAAGATAGGCAGGATTTATTCTACTTGAAATAACGCTCAACCTCAAAGTCATTTTATGTTTGACGCCAAGTGATGGAATGTTACTTAGAAAAAAGGAACAAGATCATAGCATATGTGTGTTCATATTTTACAATGATTTTTTAGCGAGTATTTACTGTTAGAAAAAAAACGGTTTAGTGAGTATCAAAGATGTCAAAATAAAATAGCAGATGAAAGGAATAGATAATAAAAAGATGGCTGTCTTTGATCGTTTGAAGAAATATCAAATGAATAATACAAAATAGGCATGTGAAAGAGAGATCCATATCAAGAGGAAGACTTTGCAGACTTGTAAGTTTTCAGCGAAAAAAGAGATGTTTTTCTGTGTGATTTTTTATTTATGTAATTTTTTATCCCTTTGCTTTAAAGGATATTTGGTTGATGTCTAAGAGCAATACTAAGAAATGTACGGATTGGTGTTTGTCAATCTTTTTGCGCTATGATAGTATGAAAATAAAAATATAAAAGGAAGTGAACGAATGTTTCAATTACCAAACTGCCCAAAATGTCAATCTGAATATACATATGAAAACGGTGCGTTGTTGATTTGTCCCGAATGTGGGCATGAATGGAGTAAAGATGAGATCAATCAGACAGAAGATGGGAATGTTGTTTTGGATGTCAATGGAAATAGATTGGCAGATGGGGACTCTGTTACAATTATTAAAGATTTAAAGGTAAAGGGCAGTTCTTCTGTATTAAAAATGGGAACGAAAGTAAAGAATATTCGCCTTGTTGAAGGTGATCATAATATTGACTGTAAAATTGATGGTTTTGGTGCAATGAAGCTAAAGTCCGAATTTGTGAAGAAAATTTAAGTAAACCTATCTGAGTGTTTTTGAAAGAAAAAATAATAAATATAAAGTGTTAAAATAAGATTCAGTTGTTTTGGCACTTTTTCATTAAGAAAATTTTTTCCAGATGTGATACAGATCACATCTGTTTTTTTTATTTTAGCTTAAACTAACCGTTGAGAATGATTATCATTATTGATCACAAAATAAAACAAAAAAGGAGAGCGTACAAGATGACTGTACAGACACAAAAATCAACACATCTGTTTTTGGCATCGATCGGAAAAACTATGCTGCGACCAGGTGGACGTGAGGCAACTGAGAAAATTATAGCGGATTGCAACATTACAAAAGATACAAAAATATTAGAAGTTGCTCCAAATATGGGGACAACGGCGGTACAGTTGGCGAAAACATACGGCTGTCAAATTATCGGTGTGGATATTCATGCACAGTCGGTGGAAAAAGCACAGCAAAACATTCGGGACAATCAACTGGAGCATTTGATTCAAATTCAAAAAGGAGATGCAATGCACTTGCCATTTATGGATCATACCTTTGATATTGTTTTGAATGAAGCCATGCTGACTATGTTAAGTGATGAACAAAAGAAAAAGGCGTTGTCTGAATATTATCGCGTATTAAAGCCGGGTGGAAAGCTTGCCACGCATGATATGTTGTTAAAGCAAAAACCAGATCATTTGGAGATACAAAGCCGCATGCAGAAATGGCGAGAATTTTTGCAAGTGAATGCGCGTCCATGTACAAAAGAAGGTTGGATTGGGCTTATTGAAGCACAGGGTTTTCAGGATTTATCTGTACATATCGGAAAAATGCGTTTGCTCTCTTTCAGGGGGCTTGTCTACGATGAAGGTTGGGATGGGCTGATGAAAATGATTGATGCGGCACGAAAAACGCCAGAAACAGAGGCGCGTTTCTTTGAGCTGATTTCCCGCTTTGATGAAAATGAGGATTTATATGGTTATATTGCCCTTACGGCAGCAAAACCAGAGGAATAGACATGCATGATAAAACATGGATTGCATTTGACTCCGTTTCTTTTCAGTATGAACATATTCAAATTGTGGAAAATCTTTCTTTTTGTTTGAAGGCTGGTGAGGTGATTGTGCTTTTTGGTCCTTCGGGCTGTGGAAAAACAACGATTTTGAATTTATGTGTCAATCTTTTGCAAGCAACAAAAGGAACGATTATTCGGAATACAAAGGAAATTGGTTATGTTTTTCAAGAACCAAGATTGTTGCCATGGAAAACGGTTGTAGAAAATGTGGAGCTTGTAATGGATAAAAAGCAGCGGGATAGAAAGGATGCAGTTAAAGCTTTGCAGCAGGTTGGATTAAGTGGTCAAATTATCCATCAGTATCCACAGGTACTCTCTGGTGGAATGAAGCAGCGTGTTTCGATTGCACGTGCACTTGTAAATGAGCCGCAGGTGATTTTGATGGATGAGCCCTTTTCCGCACTGGATATGAAACTTAAGCAAGATTTACAGCGGGATTTAATCGAAATTATTCAAAAGAGACAAGTTGGTATTCTTTATGTGACACATGATGCAACAGAAGCGATTCGACTGGCAGATCGTATTTTTATTTTGGAAGAGGAGAAATGTCGTATTCGACAGGAACTGTTGTTAGATACAAAACATATTTGTCGCACACAGGCTTTTGTAGATGAAAAATACGATAAAATTTATCAAAGTTTTATGGGAGGATAAAATATGGAATTCATTCGAAAAATGGGTACAGGATTGATTTTGGTAGCAGTGCTGATTACCAGTGGTTGTGGCATGTCGAAAACAACCGATCTAAAGAAAAAAAGCAATAGTATTTCTAAGCTGACGATACAAGCGCCATCAGGTCTTTCTATCTCATCACCCATTTATCAAGTGATTGAGGATAACCATCTTGGAGAGACAGTGGAGGAAATTGCCTTTTTAACTTGGGATTCTCCGGATGAACTAAGAGCAAGGATAACCAGCAACCAGGCGCAGATTTCCGCTTTACCAACCTATGTCGGAGCGAATCTTTACAATAAGGGGGCAGATATTCAATTGATTAATACATTGGTCTGGGGTGTATTGTATATTGTTGGAGCGGACAAAAGTGTACAATCATTGGAGGATTTAAAGGGTAAAACGGTGCATGTTCCGTTTAAGGGAGATATGCCGGATTTGGTATTTCGTTATTTGCTGGATCAAAAAGGAATGGAAATTGGGCAAGATATTTTTATTGAGTACGTATCTACGCCACAGGAAACGGTGCAGTTGGTACTGGCAAAGAAGGCAGAATATGCGGTTTTACCAGAGCATACAGCTTCAATGGCTGTTCGCCGTGGGAACCAAGAAGGATTGCAGCTACAAAAAATCATTAGCTTGCAAGAAGAATGGGGCAAGATAACTGGAAAAGAGGCGCGGATTCCACAAGCTGGTATTGTTGTGAACCGTTCTTTGATTCAATCCAATCCAGAGATTGTAAAGATTTTGCAGGAACAGTTGAAAGATAATATTCAGAAAATTAATGATAATCCAGAAAAAGCAGCACAGACCATTGTAAAGTATCAGGATGGTTTAGAAGAGGATTTTATTGTGAACTTGCTTCCCGATTTGAATTTGACATTCGTAGATGCACAAAAAGCCAAGGAGGAACTGGAATTTTTCTATACAGAACTGGCGAAACTTTCACCAGATATTATTGGAGGAAAGCTTCCAGATGAAGGCTTCTACTATCACGAATAAATCCGGTTGGAGAATTCAGATTGGGACAGTTTTATTGCTTCTGTTGATTTGGCAAGGGCTGTCTATGTATTTTTCTGCTCTGCTGATTCCTTCTCCAGTAGAAACCTTGTTTGCTGTTTTTCATATGATAAAAAGTGGTGAGTTACTTGGTCCCCTTCTTTTGTCTGGAGGCAGGATGTTGATTGGATTTTTTACTGGTATGGGGATTGCCATAACCTGCGGTGTATTGGCGGGCTATTTCTCGTGGCTTTATGAAGCATTTCGTCCAGTTGTATCGTTGATTTTAGGCATTCCTCCGATTATTCTCGTTGTGTTGGCTATGGTTTGGTTTGGAACTGGCGGAATGACTCCGATTCTTGTCATTGCTGTTTTGGTGTTTCCGACTTTTTTTCTCAATACAGCAAATGGTTGGCGGGCGATTGACAGACAATTACTTGAAATGGCAGCTGTTTATCGTTGTTCCAAATTTACCGTTTTAAGACAAATTATTTTGCCAAGTTTGGCGGTTCCGGTGATAACTGCAATTTCACTGGCGGCAGGTAGCACGATTCGAATCGGAGTGATGGCGGAATTGCTTGGCTCCGATTCTGGTATTGGCGCCTCACTTGCACTGGCTCGCATCAATATAAACACCGATAAAGTGTTTGCTTGGACGTTGGTTAGCATCGTTCTTATTTTCCTAATTGAGCGCTTTGTAATTGAGCCGATGAAAAAATCTGCATTTAAGTGGCAAAAGAAAGCGATGGAAAATATATAAGATGTTGAGTAGCGGATGGTATGTGGCAAATGTGTAATAAATTTGTTAAAAATTGTTCTATTTTGGTGAGAAAAACAGATCTTTGTCAAATTGTATCGGTGAAGTAGTCAAACAAAGTACGATGAACCAAAGACCAGGACAAAAGGATTGGATTCAAAGAAAAAACGAATATAGATGTAAAATTTTATATGAATTTTTACATCTATTCATCTTTTCTGATGATATGAACTTCACATTTCAAAATATTCGTTTACAAGAGTAAGGCTCCTTGTTTTGTTCTGGCTTCTTTGTTTTTTGGGAAAAGAAAATTCATTTCTAAGTGAAATCCTCTGTCTTTCAGTTTCTGTCATTGAATCATATATATTTTATTACTTTCATCTATGATTGAAACCTTCTGTTTTGATGTTTGAAGAGAAGAAGTGTATCTATCTGTTTTTTCTATTTCAATGAAAAGTATTTAATCTATTTCTGAGTTACTGAAGCGTTTTTTGTTCTGAGCATTTTGTTTCTTTTAAAAGAGCAGCTTGCTGTTTTGGACATCAAATATGATTTCGTCAAAAAGCGTTTTTATTCATGGTTTGGTAGGAGTTTGTAATCAAGAGATGTGAAATCTGAAGGATATTTCTTTTATATGGAATTGGGATTGAGACCATTATTTTTTATTTAAAAAATATTGACAAAACTCCGTTTTTTCTGAAATCTTTATATGGATAAGGTCTTAGGGGAGAAAAGAGTTGAATAAGATTTTTCTTTCGTAATGATTGGTTTATGACTTACTTGCAAAAAGTGAAGAGAGCATTTTGAATTTTGCTCCAATTTTTCAGAATATGAATAAAATAATTTTAAATTTTTCTTATTTTATAATATATATATCTAAAATAACATAGAAGTACATCGCAAATAAATTGTTTTACTTACATCTTTGGATTTTACGATGTTTCAGTTGGTGCTTTTTTCAAACTTTGTGGCGTTGAAAATAAGTAGCGTCTTTATCTGATGTTCTTTTTAAACGATGTATTCGATAAAACGAAATGAAAAAAGCTGTAGATATGCTCAAGTTTCTTTGCTTTCATCTGCAGCTTTAAAGTATTTACAAATTTTTTATACATTTTTTGCATATTTGATTTATAGATCTTCAATTTGCCAGTCAATCGGTTTGACACCATTTGCTTCTAAAAATTGATTGGCTTGACTGAATGGACGGCTACCAAAAAAACCACGAAAGGCCGATAAGGGACTTGGATGTGGAGCAGTCAACACCAAATGTTTTGGATTATTTAACATTGATTTTTTCTTTTGTGCAGGTCTACCCCATAAAAAAATAACAACCGGACGATCGATCTCATTTACAGCATTGATCACTGCATCGGTAAATTGTTCCCAGCCCAATCCTTGGTGTGTATTCGCCTGGTGCGCACGAACGGTTAAAACGGTATTTAAAAGCAATACACCTTGATCTGCCCATTTTTTTAAATAACCATGATTTGGAATTTTACAACCTAAGTCTGTGTGAAGCTCTCGATAAATATTTTGTAAAGACGGTGGGATTGGAACATCTGGTTGGACAGAGAAACTAAGCCCGTGTGCTTGATGGATATTATGATATGGATCTTGTCCGACAAGTAGAACTTTGACATTTTGATAAGGTGTGAAATGGAATGCATTAAAAATATCATCGGCTGGGGGGAAAATTTCTTTTGTCCGATATTCCTGTGCCAAAAAGCTACGCAGTTGCAAATAATATGGTTTTTCAAATTCTTCTCCAATCACATCTAACCAGTCGTTTTGAATCTTTGGCATAACAATTTTTCCTCTCTCTTTCTGTTTATTTATTTTTATCATCAACTGCCATTTTGTACAACTAATTATCCAAAAATTTATATTGATTCAAAATAAGCAGCTTCCTATGTTTGAGCAAAACGGAATCATCAAGCTATAAAAGACGGGAATCTTATAAATAATTTTTTCTTTTCTGATTTTAAAACATGCATTTTGGTTTGCAAATAAAAAAACTCTATGCAGATAAATTAAACTTTTACATAGAGTTTTGTGTTCTTTGTGCTCTTATGGTATGCCATTTCCTTGTTTTCAGGAAAGGATGAGCCTTTTGTCCTTATTTTTCAGCTTTTGCGGCTTTTCTCTATGTCTTTAAATTCTTCGTCTAATTCCTCACGAAGCTCTTTTGTGCTGCCTTTAAAATTTTTTATGGTTTCGCCAATGGAACGTCCCAACTCTGGTAATTTTTTCGGACCAAAAATAATCAGTATAACAATTAAAATAATAACCAGTCCCGAAATGCCAATATTTGCCATTTTGTCCTCTCCTTGAAAAGAAATCAATTGTTTATAAAATGATTATAACACAGCAAGTTATATTTATATAGAAACATTGTATGATCATTTCATTATTACCTAAGATATAGCAATTTTATTTTCTTATAAAGAAATTGGTTGCCATTAAAAATAGAAATGAAAGCAAAACAATGGTACACTAGTAACAAGACTGTTGGCATTTATACCGATGCCAACCTAGTGACCAAACAAAGCGGAAAATACAAACGAAATGGAGTATAGAACTTTTCACATGAAAATAAAAATGGAGGAATTCTATTACTGACCTTTGTAAATGGTTTTGCAATTTTTATCGGGTAGGCACGCAAATTACTTTTAAAACATTGACGAAAAAAGGAGCTATAAGAAACTTCCGCCCTGCTTTTTGGCATTTATGGTTATTGTAATGAGGTTTTCGGTGTGTTAGAAAGTGATCATTGTTACTTCATAACGATCGGATTGGCTACGAAAACGATGATAAAATTTTACAGTGGGATAACGGTCGGATTGATTGAGAAAACCATGGGAATCTTTTTATAAGGGTATTTCAATCTTGGTGTCAAATAGAGCAGGTATTCATATTGCGAAAGGATTGATCAATTGCATGCTTCTTTTTGTATTGGTGTACTGTCTGTTTTTGTTTCATGATAAGTAAGTATCAACCCTTTATATCAGATATGATCTGCTCAATCTGTATTTTTTAGATGGAATTTTATCAATTGGATTTGTAGTGACATAGAGAAATCGGTGAGCTGTTTTTTGAGCCATTGTGCTCTTTTAATCAAGATCCATTGACACTTATAGCAGCATTTATCGGTCAATTTTAGCAGATGAGATGATTTTACAAACTTCAGCCGTCAGCAATATTTTAATGATTGTCATCGGATTGGATTCGCTCGGTTTAACCAAAATATGGATTGTTAATTGCTGCTTGTACTTGTTTTGCTGGTAATTTATTTGCCAATTCTCTAAGTTTTTCAGCCGATAAAAGGACATACAAATTTTGAAAGGTGATTTTTATTTATGATTCAATCAATGAAGAAGGTTTTTGAAAGATTTGATTCAAAAAGTCTATCAAATTATTATAAAAAAGTAAAAAAAATTAATGAACTTGAGTCTATTATGCAAAAATATACAGATGATGAGTTGCGAAATAAAACAACAGAATTCAGGGAAAGAATGACTCAAGGTGAGACCATTTTTGATTTTCAGGAAGAAGCATTTGCACTGGTTCGTGAAGCTTCTGTTCGTGTGTTGGGTCTGCGTCATTATGATGTCCAGTTGATCGGTGGGCTTGCGCTATTAACTGGAGATATTGCTGAGATGCCAACCGGTGAAGGAAAAACGCTTGTCGCTTCCCTTCCTTGTTATTTGCGAGCACTAGAGGGAAAAGGTGTTCACGTGATTACCGTCAATGAGTATCTTGCCAAACGGGACAAAACACAAATTGCCAAGGTGCATGAATTTTTGGGTTTGACAGTCGGTTTGAACATTTCACAGATGGAACCAGAGGACAAGCGTGCTGCTTATGCTGCCGATATTACATACGGAGTTGGTACAGAATTTGGCTTTGATTACTTGCGTGATCAGCTTGTTACATCACCAGAGGAACGCGTATGCCGCCCATACTACTATGCCATTATCGATGAAATTGACAGTGTGCTGATTGATGAAGCCAAAACACCATTAATCATTGCTGGGAGGAAAGAAGGCAATGCCTCATTATATCGGATTTGTGCCGAGCTTCTTACCGATATGGAGGTTGACAAGGATTTTACTTTTGATATTAAAACAAAAGCCTGTGTGTTTACGGATGAAGGCATTGGTAAAATTGAAGATGCGTTTGAAATTGAGAATTTATATGACCTTGCACATCGCAGTCTTTACCATTTTTTACTACAAGCATTGCGTGCGAAGATGATGTTTAAAAAAGATGTAGACTATATTATTGATGAAGAGGGAAAAATTGCTTTGGTGGATATGTTTACCGGGCGTATTATGCATGGACGTTCTCTAAGTGATGGTTTACATCAAGCCATTGAAGCAAAAGAGCATGTTGATATTACTGAGGAAAATCAAACCATTGCATCCATTACCATTCAGAACTTTTTTAGGCTGTATCCGATTTTATGTGGAATGACTGGTACGGCAAAAACTGAGGAAAAAGAGTTTTTACAAGTATACAACATGCGAGTCATTCAAATCCCGACCAATCGCCCAGTGATTCGCAAAGAGCTGCCAGATACCGTATATCAAACTGTTATGCAAAAAGACAAAGCCATTTTAAAGGTTGTTAAGGATCACTATAAACGCAAACAACCGGTTTTAATTGGAACAACTTCTATATTGCAATCCGAGCGCATTGCAAAGATGTTGACCGAAAACAATATTCGCTTTCAATTGTTAAATGCCAAAACCGTTGAGCAAGAGGTTGAATTGATTTCTAAAGCTGGACAAATGGGGCAAATTACCATTGCCACCAATATGGCTGGACGCGGAACCGATATTTTGCTTGGAGAGGGTGTTGCCAAGTTGGGAGGCTTACATGTGCTTGGAACGGAACGGCATGAGGCCAGACGCATTGATAATCAGTTGAAAGGACGCTCTGGACGGCAGGGGGACCCAGGTTCTGCTCAGTTTATTATTTCTTTAGAAGATGAGATGTTTATTCGTTTTGCCGAAGAAGAACTGGAAAAATTGAAAAAAAACCTGCAGACCGATGTAGATGGAAAAGTCTTAAATAAAAATATTAAAGAATTTATTGATCGGACACAACGGATTTGTGAAGGCAGCAACTACTCTGTTCGGGAATATAATTTAAAAATTGATGATATTGTCCGCAGTCAAAATGAAGTTGTATATGCTGTACGGGAACAGCTATTGACCGGAGAAAACACAGCTGCTGCACTTCGACCATATGCATGGGATATTGTTGAACAATTGATTCAACATACTACTGCAGACGCTGATTTGTATGAAGAATGGAAGATAGATGAACTCTGTCAAAAAATTGGTGAATTGCTGACTACTGTCATTTATATAGAGCCGGGAACCGAATTTACACTTCAAAATGAGGTAATCGCCTATATTCAGCCAATTTTTGATGAAATGATGGAACGCTTTATCAAAAATCTTGCAGATGAAGAAAAAAACAAGATTATTCGCCAAAGCTTGCTCAGTATTTTGGATTATCAATGGATCAATCATATTGAGGATTTATCCCATTTAAAAGACGGCATTGGTATCCGACAGTACGGTCAGGAAAATCCCATCCGTTTGTTTGAATTTGATGGTTTTGAATTGTTTAAGGAAATGTTCTTTAAAATGATTTATGAAATGACTTCACGGATGTCTGAAACCATCTTATATTTGGAGCAATTTGGTATGGAAGATACAGAGGAGACATTTGAGATACAAGAAGATGATGAAGAAATGGAGCTGAAATGATGAAAAAAAAATTCAAATTGCTTGCGAGTAAGAAAAAGAAACAGGATGCCATGCCCCAACCAAGTACAATGGCATCAGAGCCAGATGCGATTCATCCGAAACTGATTGTCTCCAATCAAGAACAATTTCTGGATGATGACATCTATATTTTAAAATATAAGCATAAACAATTACCAAAATTACAAGAAAACCAGTTGCAGGTACAAACTTTTCGCGCTGAAATGATCAGTGAAAATGAAATTCGTTTGGATACCTTTATTCGCCAGTCATCCGACAATCAAATGAAACTGGAATCGGCATCCATTGTTTTGCGTGATGAAAATGATCATCCCATTACAAAGAAGGAATTTATATTTCATGATTTACAGGAACTGCCACCGCGTTCTAGTGTACCATATGCTTTCGTTTTTGATTTGACCCATGTAGCAAAGGAAAAAATTCAGAATACGGATCAATGGAGTGTTGCATTTGAAATGAAAACACCCCATCGACTTGTATTTGATCCAACTTGGGAAACTGCTTTAACGAAAGAACAGCGGGACTTTTTCCAATCTGTTTTTGACAGTAGTCCTGCGGTTTCTAAGGATGAGTTGAATTTCCTATTAATCAACGGACAAAAAACAGACGAAGGAATCAAAATTTCTGTCATGATTCGCAACGGAAAAGAGCAAAATGTTCAAATTTCGCAGCTTCCACTTGCACTTTCTGATGAAAATGGTACAGTCATTGCAAAAGGAACATTTGTGATGGATAACTTTACTGTTTTGGCAAACACAAGTAAGCCTTGGATGTTTCTTTTTTCAAATGAAACCATTGTATCTGATCAACCGCTACAAAAAATCAAGCTCAATCTTTTACAGTAAATATTTTTCTCTCCTTATCAAACTATGTAAATGGAATATTCTAACGAAATAAAACATGACCGTCGGCAGAAAAATAATTCTGCCGATTTTTGAATTTTAAAAGGAAATTACATCTTGAATCGGAACAATTCTGTTATGCAAATGCGAAAAATCTTGATAATCAAATGAAATATGTTTGCTCCTTTTCATATTTTATGCTGTAAATTTTCACTTTGTGCATTTAAGAAAACAAGATAGATATATTTTCCTTCTTACAATGTAAGAAAGAGAATACATAATACAAAAGAAATTTTGTTAATCATACAAAAAATTCAATAATTATAAAGATAAAGGCTCCTTATATTTTGGAAAATGCTTCGTTCTCCCACTCCATAAAAAACTGCCAAAGCCTTACTGTTTCAATGCTTTTTCATAAAGTGATTTTATACTCCAAAAAAAAAATGAAAAAATGACGCGAAACGTCGGTAACTGTGCATGAAACGTCAAA
>ERZ1643246.1918-NODE-1918-length-21262-cov-12.442731_pt1 | contig 21262 bp, 15 predicted proteins | sample MGYA00579265_ERZ1643246 | MGnify/ENA primary metagenome ERZ1643246 (study PRJEB29033, sample SAMEA4952261) | chicken gut metagenome | biome: Broiler Chicken; feature: Gastrointestinal Tract; material: Caecum | place: Ireland | collected 2018 | study: Broiler...
ACATTTTCCTATTAACTCATAAATACCATTATTAAGGTTATATATTTTTACATTTTTTTTAGCAAATAAAAATACTATAAATCCAAAAATACCTGTTGCACTTGTTGTTGTAGCTACTGCAACTGGTATAGTAGGGTCGAATAATTTTTCTCCATCATATGTAACAGTTATTATATTTTTCTTAAAAACTTCTTTTGAAATATTACCTTTATATTTAACTGATACTTTATAATCTATTACATTTGTTTTTGTATTTGGTATTTTTTTAGTATAGCTCCCTTTATATGTTGTATTACAATTATAAAGTGTTCCTACACCTGTATTTGCAACTGTTGATATTGCCTCATTATTTGTACTTACAAAATTTGCATTTACTAAATTTAATGTAACACCATTTTTAGTAATAGTTTTAGGTATTAATCCATAATCATTAGATTCTAATCCATAATAAGTCTTATTTTCATTAAGTGTTACTGTTTGATTAGTATATGTTGTAGTGCTTTCAGTTTTATTAGGCTCTACTTTTAAGCTAGTTAAATCTTTTTGTAAAATTCCTTTATATTCTTCTTTATCATAAGTTAATATATCTTCAAACAATGACAATAACTGTTCATTATTTAATTTTTGTTTATCTTGTTTTGTAATAATTTTAATTATTGTTTCTTCTTGCTCTTTCACATCTTCTTTTGTAACTCTATCAATATTTACTTTATCTTTTGAGTATTTAAAGTTATCTTTTTCAAAATCGGCAAAAATAACATTTTTAAAGTCTACATCTTCCATACTTTCAAATACTTTTACTGCTTTTGTTTTATCATCTAATATTGACAATTCCATTTCTTTTAAATCACTTGCATATATAGGTTGATTTAACATTAAAGTAGTAAGTAAACACATAATAATTTTTTTCATCTTATCACTTCCTTTACAAATTCAATAAAAGTAGTTCTTAAATGTTCATTTAATAAAACTGTTAGTCCTATACTAGAAAATATAGTTATACCTAAATAAAATAAACCTTTTATAAAAATGAAAAAAGCACTTATTAAAAATTTTAGATTTTTAATAGTGCTTTTATCTTGTATTATTACTGGTTGATTATTAAAGGCTTGATTATTAAGTTTTTGTTGCAACAACTGTTGCTGTAATAATTCTTGTTCTTTTAGTTTTTCTTGCTCCTTTTTTTCTTCTTCTTTAAATTTATTATAAAATGTACTCACTTTTAGCCTCCTGTTAAGTTACTTCATTAAAAGATAAATAATTCTTTAAAATATCTTTATATATTTTTTCATTATAAACTTTAAAAATATTAGGAGCATATTGAGAAAAGTAAACTTTTAGTCCCTCCATATTTTTTAATATAAAATCTTGTTCATCTTCATCTACAAAATTAAATATAAAATTTATATCTTTATATGTGTTACAAATTTTAAATACATTTCTTATATATTTTTCTTCCCAAAATTTTGCACCAGATACAACTATTCTTATATCAGCACTTGCAAAACTTTCTTCAAATGTGTTCAAAAATTCCCCATAATCAAATATAAATACTTCATAATTCATACTTAATATATTAGGTAAATCTTCAAGTGTTATATTAGCAAAAATATCTAATCCTTTATAACTTATTTTTTTATTTTTGTCATCAACAGAAACTTCATAAAAATTTTTTATATTACTTAAACTATTTTTTCCATTAGCTTCTATATAACAAGTATTAAATTTATATTTTACTAAATAATTCGCAATTAAAAAGGCTTGTGTTGTTGCTCCCATTCTTGAGCAAGTACCACAAACTGCTATTTTTAATTTATTTGTATTTATTTTAGGTCTTACTATAACCTTTTTTTCAACTACTTTTTCTCGTTCGATAACCTTTTCTATTACTTGAGGCTTTATTGGTTTTTTATCTTTTTGTTTTTCAACTTCTTTTTTATTATCTTCTTTAATATTTGATAATTCTTCATTTTTAGGCAATTCGTTTTCTATTTTGGATTTATTTATTTTATCTAAAAAACCTTTAATAACATTTAATTTATTACTATTTTCTTTATTTTGTGTTTGTTCTACAACCTTAAATTTAACACAATCTTTATATTGATTATTACCTAAAATACACTTTTTTATTTCTTCCTTTTGTAAAAAAGTATCTTCACTTATTATAAAGTTAAATATACTTTCTGAAACTAATTTTGATAGCAATATATCTCCAACTTTTCTACCTATTGCAACAATTACTATTTTAGCATCATATAATTGCCTAAACTTTAAGAAAAACTCTAATATTTCATCATCTGTATTACCTATAATAGATAAATCTACTGCTAATATTTTGCAATTTTCAAAATTATTTTTTGAATAAAAATTATTTAAGTTTAAAATATTTTTAAATTTTGTTAGATGTATATTATTTTTATCACATATTTTGTCAAATATATTTTCATTTGCTCCACTTGTTATATATATAAGCATTTTTTACCACCTCCTTTAAATTTAAACATAAAAAAAGAATATATTTATAAAATATACCCTTTACAATTATTTTTAAATGTTTTATAATATTTATGTAGAGTAAGGTAACTGCTTAAAAGCAGTTTAGCCTATGTGTAATAAGTTATTTTATACCATAAGCTATTGGTAGTAGTTTATGGTATTTTTCTTTTTAATTACTTTTTATTTATGTAATTTAAAAGGGCGATTAATAATAATCCACCTTGAAATAACAAGGATAAAACTTCATATAATGAAATTTCCATATTATCAACCTCCTTTCTACTTAATATGTAGAAAGGCTAAACCATAACTTCCAAACCGTTACCCTACATAATAATTATATCAATTTTTATCTTTTAGTCAATATTTTTAATCTTTTTTATTGCCTCATTTATATCAAGTCCATCTATTTCATTTCCTAAACATACCCAACCATCTACTTTTTCTCTTGCAAATAATTCTACTCGTGACAAATTTCCTACAAGTTCAACTATTTTTTCTCTTACTATATTTGGCTTTTTACTATGTTTTTCAATAGGTGTATCTATTATTTGATGAACAGAATTACTAACTCTTTTAATTTTCCCTTTTGTTGCTATTAAGCATAATTCTGCGTTGGATCTTGTATAATATCCAAGTCCCCAAAAATATTTATTTGTTTGTTTTGAATACCTTTTAACCCAACAAAAACCAACTGTTTTATATATAAATCCCCAATCTTTTATAACTTCTAATCCTTCTATTAAAAAAGGAAATGTTACCCATAAAAATAAAATACAATTATCTTCTGCTATACTTGATACATCTATCTTTTTTATATCTTCTATGCTTAAAGTATTATAATATCTTTCAGCACTTTTTCCTTTTCCTTTATTTGAGTATGTTTTAAAACTTCAAGGTGGGTCTGCATATATTATATTAAATTTCATATTTACACCCCATTTTATATATTTTTATTTTAAAAATAATTACTAACATAATTATATATTTGTTGTTCTTTATAAAAATTAATAATGTTAATTATATAATCTAATACACTTTGGTTTTGTGTGTCTTTAACACATATCATAATACTTCCAAAAATACTAGATAATAAACTAACTATTAAAATACTTTGTGATGTATTAAATAAATATATTAGAAAAGATATAATAAAACTTATACTCATTGTTATAATACTTCTTATTAACTCTTTTTTACCAAAACCAGTAAAAAATTCTTGTTCTAATTTTACCCCCATAGGTATATAAAGCATTATTTCTTTTTTATTATCTTGCATATTTCCTCCTTAAAATTAAATTCTATATAATGTTATATTCGTACCTAGTAAAATACTAGGTACTCATAACAATACATAAAATTCTGTTATGGAAATTTTATGTATTGTTAAAATAGTAAAAAAGTATATCCCTTAATTGAAATATACTTTCTGCTATTATATAAAAAACTATTAAATTTACTATTCGTTTTTTTATACTTTCCATTTCATCATCAGCTTTTTGCATACTTATCATACAAATAGTAAATCTTAAAACAACTCCTGTTCTTATTAAGCCTATCATTATTTTTGAAAGTTCATCTATTATTTTAATCAACCTCCACCTTTTTTAGTTATTAAACTTTTAGCCATTCCTACAAGTCTACCTGTATGATAAATATTATTTACAAGTCCTCCTCCAGTTGTTGGTATTAAAAACTCTGCTAAAAATCTTGGTGTTTTTATAGCAAGTACAAGACAAGCTATTCCCCAAAACATATTAATATTTACACCTATATTTAACATAAGTCCTATACCTAATTTACATAATCCTATTTGAATTATACTTGCAAACATTGATTGAAAAAACTTACTCATATAAGGCTTAAATACTCCCTTATCATTATCTAATAAGCCAACACAAGCAAAAGGTATTCCTATTCTTAAAATAAGTATTTCAAGTCCACGCATTAAAAATTGAAAGTACAACATAAAATAACAAATAATAAATATTAAGCCAAAAATTGCATTTACAAGTCCTAAAGATAAAATATTAGTTAACCAATTTTGCCAATCATAATTAGTATCTGCTCCTACTATATTTAATATTTCATTTGTTATTTCTTCAGTTACTTCTGCCATAAATGTATATAGTATAGGAAAACATATTGCTATAATTATTGCTTGAGCAAATCTTGTTAATATTAAAATAGGCTTTGAATCTGCGTCCCCATCTGTCCATAACACATAACATTCAAATCCCTTTTTTAAAAATTTTAATATTATTAATGAAACACCTGTTCCTAGTGTAACATCAAATATTCCATCTACTAGACTTCCACCACTAGCACCTGTCATATATTTATTAGCATATAAACATATATCTAAAACACTTCCTAATAAAGTATCTATTAATGTTATGCTCCCTGTTAATACAACACCTATTAATCCTAAAAGTATAACGTCCATATTAATACCTATTTATTTCATAAAAATTTTTATATATTTGATATTCAACTAATATAGTTTTATATATTTTCTGTCTTAAATCTTTATCTGTTATAAAATATATATCTTTATTTTTTCCTTGTTTATCTTTTCTTCTACCATAAAAAGCATATAACTTTCCATCTTTTTCTATTACTTTAAAACCTGTTATATATATTTTATCCTCTATTATAAGGGTGGCAAATGCTTTTAAGTTTCCACTTTTAAATGTTTGATTTATATTTACTCTAAAATTCATACTTATTACTCCTTTTTATTTAAAATAGGGGATAGGCTAAAACTATCCCTTATTACTAATTATTGAAAATATCCAATAGCTAAATCAATTATTACTGCTCCTAAAACTGCACCAACTGAAGATATTACACAAGTTTTAATTCTATTGTCCCACTTTTTTATATCCATTTCATCTGCTGAACCTCGCCTTATAAAAAAGTATATTACTAAAACTGTCCCTATTGTTGGTATTACTTTATATGCCCAGCTAGTTAAATCTTTTAGTAACTTATCTAACCCTGTTGCTAATTGACTACTAGCTATATTACTTGCATATATTTTATTTAAAAATACAAAAAAAATAAGTAAACTACTTGATAGTGTTACTCTAATAAAATTTATTACTTTTTTAAACATATAAATTTATTCCTTTCTAATTTTTTATTTCTTTTTAAAAATTTTTATAATTTTCATTTTTGATATAAATATCATTTTTTCTATTTGAAGCATTAATATTTTTATTGTTAAACTAATTAGCTTTAAGTATATTTTAATTTTTCTCATTAATAGTCCCTCCATTTATTTTATTTTCATTAAATAATCACTCCTTTTTAAGTTTAAAAAATTGATTTTGATTTTTTACCTTTTCATTATTTTCCTTTTTACTTTCTTCTTTAAAAGTGTTTTCCTTACTTTTAATATCATTATCATTATTGACACCATTAGTATTTTTAGGTGGATTTTCATTTTCCTCACTTATATCACTCCTTACTAATTCTGGATTTTCTATTTTAAATTTATAAACATCCCATATATCCCATAATTCTATATCTTTATTAAGTTTTATATTTTCTCTTTCATTTTCTCGTTTTTGTCTTATTAACCTATTATGCTCTTTACCACCAAGTCCACACATAATATTAAAATGCCATTTACTTAAATCATCTGATATAGACATACAAGGAAAATTTCTTCCCATAACTATTTGATATGGTCTGTTTATTCTTCTTATTTCATCTGTTGTAAGTAATTCTCTTGATACAAGGCTTAAACTGTGTGAGGAGCTAGGATTTGTAAATTTTGCGTGATTACTAGATAATTGATAAGCACTTGTTGTATATTTCCCTAGTTTGTTACAAATAGACTGTAATGTTTCATCATCATCTGCTTGTAAATACACCCAATTTTGACAGTTAGATTTTATTATATGGCTTTCTTCTTTACCATATTTCATATCTAATTGTTCAAAAGACTGTAAAAATAGATTAAAACGCATACCTCGTCCACCTGCAACAGTTAATTTATTAGTAAAATCACTTATTTTTACAAAGTTACCAAACTCATCTAATATAAAATTTACTCTATTTTTAAGTCGTCCTCCTCGTTCATCTGCTTGTCTTACTAATAATTCATATAATTGTGATACAACTAAACTTGCTATTTGATAATATGTAGTTTTTTCATCTGGAAGAATAAAAAATATTGCTTGTTTTTTTCTTCCTATATCTTCAAGTTTACAATCACTTGTATTAGTTATATTATATATAGATTTACTTGTAAATAACTTTAATGTAGTTAAAGCTGAAGTAAAAAAGCTACCCCTTGTTCTACTTGGAGCTATTTCTGATATAGATAATAATGCTCTAGCTGGGTGATTAGAAGGTAAATCTTTAATAAATAATTCAATAGGATATTTATCTTCTATTTTTTTATTCATTTCTGCTATGAACCAATATACATTAGTTAAATTTTGTAAATTAGGATTAGGCTCTAAATAATTACTTAAATTATTTATAACAACACTTAATATAGCTACACATATAACTGATTTTTCTCCATTTTCCCATATTTTTTCATTAGAAACATTGTCCCCAACAAGTATATTAGTTATATCCCACGCATACATTTCGGCTTTCTCCATATCATTATTATTTACTGCATCTATAACTGGCTGTAAAAGATTATATCTTGTACTTTTATTAGGATTTTTATAATCAAGACAAATAACTTCATAACCTAAACTTTTTAAATATTCATTTGTATATTGAAATAACTCTCCTTTAGGGTCTGATATAACCATACTTTCACCTGATAGTCCTATTGTACAAATACTTGGTATAACTAAACATCTTGATTTACCACTTCTAGTAGCTCCAACTACAAGAGTATGTACATCATCTTTTATATAATGTATTTTTTCCTTATCGTCCTCCTTTATCATTCCTATTACAATTCCACCTTCTTCTAAAAGTTTATTTTGGTCTATATCCTCCTTACTTAAAATATTTTTTAAGAATTTGATTTTTAACATCTTATTCTTAAATTTAATAGCCATTTCTTTTGCATAGTCTTCTTTCTCCTTTACTTTTAATTTTATGTTAGTTTTTTCATCTATTTTTTGTAATGGTTTGTAAATATAATCTTGTTTAATTTTAGCTTTAACATTCTGTAAATTTGATTGTTTTTGTATGTTGGTTTCTTTTTCATTTTGATTTTCTCCTTTATTTTCATTGTTTTTAGTTTTTTCATCTTCATTATTTTTAAGTTCTTCTTTAAATTCCTTTTGTATTTTCTCAATTTCTTTTTTTCCTTTTTTGATAAGATTACTTATTACTTCATTTTTAGGATTTAATATAAAATAGGCAAATTCTTTATCTTTTTCTTTATTAGTTAGCCACCTTGATGAGCCATATTGATATTGTCCAACTTGTTTAGGTGTATAAATATTTTCTGTAATTTTTACTAGCTCTGCTTGATAAGGCTTTTTATTCTGGGTAATAAAAAAAACTATTCCTAAATACTTAAAACACTCAAGTAATAGAAATAGTTTTCTTTTATCTTCATTTATAAATAAACTTTTTAATCCACTAAAAAATTTTAAGTTAGCAATATTTACATCATTACCTAAAAGCAATGTATCTAGCATTTCACTTAAATATACATTTGCTATAAAGCCAAAAAATGATAGTAATATAAATATTATTATCTTTTCTTTTTTCTTCATTATCTTTCATATCCTTTATCTTGATTTTTAAGATATATTTCCTTTTTAGCCTCCTTTGAAAGTTCTGTTACTATTTCATTTAATACATTTTTATAATTTTGTTCTTCTTGTTGTTTTTTTACATAAAAAAGACTTATTAAATCAAATATAGTTTGTTTAATAAGTTTTTTCTGTTTAGTTGCTATTATTTCTTGTTTTTTATATTCATTCTCTAACCTATTTATAGATTTTACAATACCTAAAATTTTATTAGCAATTATTTTTTCTATTTCTTTTCTATATTTTTCTTCTTGTTTATCAAGGTATTTATCTGAATAGAAACTTGCAATATCTAATTTAATATTTACATAATCATTTGCTAATTTTTTTATATCATCATTGTTTTGAAGAATATAACTAACTAGATTATTAACTTTTTCTTTTGCTTGTGGTTCTAAAAATTCATAATAAATTCTACCTTTAGGTATCATTTCTTTTATTTTATAACTTTCATTAAATATATGCTCTATAAATTCATTATCTAATTTTGAATTTTTTTCACTAAATACACCTTTAACTTTTAATTTATTATATTTTTTATTGTTAAGTAGTTTTATATCATTTAAAAAGTCATCTACTAATTTATCTGTAATTTCTCTAACATCTTTAACAATTAAATCTTTTTGTTTTGCATATTCAAGTATTTCATCTGAAAAAGTATCTTTAGTAAGTTGTTTTCTTATTTTGTTAGCTATGCTCCAATGTAAAAAGTTATTTTCAACTTTTTGAGCCTTATCCCAAAAAAGTATATGGGTATGGTAATTTATATCTTTTTTGTGAACAGCACATATAAACTCAAAATTTTCTCGTTTTATATTGTTATGTTCTCTTATTGTATTTATATTTTTTATTATGTAATTTTCCCAAGCCTTTAAGTCTGTTAATTTTAATTTATTAGCATCATCTATTTTAATAGCTATCATACCTTCATATATAGTAATTCCTTTTTTAGTATTTTCTAAAATTATTTTAGCTATATCTTTACTATCTTTAAAATGTAAAATTTCATTATTACCTATATTACCTATAAGTCCTGTCCTTTCTTCCATATTTTTTAAAACTTTAGGACGGTGTCCTATATATAAAGTATAATTGTAATTTAATTTTGCTCTATGCTCTTTATTTTTTACTTTTATATTTTTTATTTGTTGTGTATATATTATTTTTGACATATTTACCACCTATCATATTATTATAAACTTTTTGAAATATTTTTTAAGTTATCTATATCTTCTAAAAAGTCATTTATAGCAAAATCTTTTTTCTGCATATAGTTTATACCATTTCTTATAGACATTTCTAATAATTCATCAAATCTGTCTTCTTCTGCTTCATCAATCATTCTTAAAAACATATTTATAAGTAAAAATAATTGTCCACTATTTATTTTACCTATTTTCATCATCATTTTGGTAAGTCTATTAACCTGTCTTTCTAAAATATCTTTTATATCCTCTAGTCTATAAATAGCTGTTAGTTCTTCTCTTATTATATCTGATATAAAATCTATATCTTCTCTACTACTTTCTAAATTTAACCCCTTATCAACTAATCTTCTTACTAACTCTGCTAAAGTTATATGTTTCTTAGCACTTAATCTTTTTAAAGTTTCTGCTTTTTCTTTTGGCACTTTAAAAGTTATTTGTATTAATTCTTCTTTCTTCATTTTTTATACTCCTTTACTTAAATTTTATTTTAATGTCAATTTTCGGAATTTACATTAACTTTTCGGAAAATTTTAAAAAAAATGTCGTTGCAACCTTTGGTTGTAAGCTGTGTTGCGTGAAATGGGACATTTCACTATTCCTGCCTAACTCTAAAAGTTAGTAAATTAAGTTGCCTATATAATCTAAATATCACTTTAATTACTAAAATATTATAAAAATTGAATTTAAAATTATCTATTCATTTCATCTGATAAATCTTCATCTAATTGCTTTTTATTTTTAAATTTTTCTATTAAATCATCATTAAAGTCTTTATTTGTAGGCTTTTGTATATAACAGTTATATCCTAAATTTTTATATAATTGCCCAAATTCTTTTGCTTTATCTTGTCCATAATTTTGTTCCTTATTAAAATCATTATCAAAACAAAATACTATATGTTCTATATTATTGTTATTTTTTAAATATGTATCTATTGCCATATTAAATAACCCTCCACAAGATACTCTACTATCTTGTTTCCAGTCAATTTTACCATCTATTTTAAATAGTGTCATATGACTTAATAAATCAATAGGACTTTCAAATACATATAATATTTTACTTTTTCCTTTAAAACTAAAGCCAAAATGTTTATCACTACTTTCTACATCTTGCCTAAAATTACTTTTAGGGGAAGGACTTCTTAAACTACAATATTTAGGAATATTATTTTCATCATAACCTACAAATGCACAATTATAAAATATACCTTTTTCTGTTGTTTCTTTAGATTGATATATTTTCCCTTGATTTATAAAATAATTTACTATTTCTTTATCTATTTTTCTTGTATCTACTAAATATGCTATAACTCTGTTAAAGTTTTCAGCTTTTGATGGTAATATAAAAGGCTTTTTAGGTTGTTCTTTATAAATATAAAAAGAGCTTACGTTTTCATAAGCTCTAATTCCTAAAATACTTTCTACTGCATCTTTAAAATCTAGTCCTAAATATTCTTTTGCAAAATCTATTATATTTCCCTTTATTCCCCTTGAAAAGTGATAAAAGCCTTTACCATTTTTAAAAATAAATAATCCTCCCATATTTTCAACTTTAAATGTTTTTCTATCACTTTCTTTTAATTTAAAGCCATTTCTAATAGCAAAATCTACTAAACTTGTATTAAAAACTTCTTTTATTTGTTCTTCTGTAAAAGGATATTTATTATTTATCATATTTCCTCCATATCTTGCTCATAATCAACTATTTTTTCTACTTCTTTATTTTCTATGCTATTATTAATTTGTCTATTTAATACTTTAAATTTATCTGTTTTTATATTTAAAGCTAAACTACTGCCATTTTGCCATACCATTTGTAATTGTCCTATATCATCAACTTTTTTAACTTTTCCAATTATTCCTTTAGGTAAATTTTCATTTGCCATACTTTCTAGCATTATCATTGTACCTACTGGATATAATTCTCTTATTTTACTTACTTCTTTAATCTGTTCTGTTATATTTTTAAAACAATCTTTTAAGTTTTCTTGTATATTTGAAAGTACTGAAGGATTATCTTTTAAATGATTGTATGAATAATAAATATTTTCATCATCATTATCATTTTCATATAAATAATGAAAAATATTTAATGTTTCATTTTCTATTGTAAAATATACTTGTGGAGTTTTAAGTAAAAATTCTCCTGTATCTAAATATTGTGTAAATATATATTTAGTTGAATTTGTATCATTTTCATAATATTTCCTTGTATCATCTTCATAATATTCTAATCTTATAGGATTTTCTCCATTTTCATTTAATTCTATATAATCTACTTTTTTATCTAAAACTTTATCCCCCCATTTATATAATTCAGTATATAGCATTTTACCCAAAGTATCTTCTTCATAATTATTATATTCATTACCATCTTGTTGTACTTCATTTTCTTCTCTTTTTAATTTTTGTATTGCTTCTTGAAATTGTATAGCTATATCTGTTAGCCAACTTTCTAAGAAGCTCTTTAAATCTGATATTAAATGAGGCTTTTCTTGTAATTCTTCATAATCTAGATACTCACCTAAATAATTATCTAAATAGCTTATAGGTTCTATACTTTTATTGACTACTTTAAAAGTTATATCTGGACTTCTCATTATGTCCTCATTTAAAATTGAATAATGGGCAAGGGAATACTCATCATCATCAATTTTTTCTAATATAAGGTCATCAAATCCTGTTGCTTTTAATTTTATATAATCTGTTTTATTATTAAAAACATTATAACCCCAGTCATAAATTTCATTATATAATTTTCTTCCTAAATTATTTGTTTTAATATAATTATTATCTTCAACTTCTATTATTTCAATAGATTGTGTTATATTATTTTTACTATCTATTACCTCAATAGGCTCTACGACTTTAACATTACTTTCTACTGGAGTATTTACTAAATCATCTATATTTGATTGATTATGTTCTTCTGTTATTCCATTTGCTATATTATAATCTATTTCTATTTTTCTTTTAAGTAAGTAATTAAGTCGTTCATCATATTCAAAAGGTTTTTTAATTTCTTCTTTTAATAATTCTAATTCTTTTACTAACTCATCAAGTTTATTCTCATAATTTAATAGTTCAATTTTTATATCACTTGCTAAATTTTCTAATCTTGTAATATTTCCTGTTTCTGATGAACCTAATTCTTTATCATATGTTCTATTACCTATTAAATATATTTTAGATGTAGTCATTACTGTTGTAAATGCTATTTTAAAACCAGCATAAGCTCCTAATTCTTGCATATCATTAGTATTTTTTTCTCTTTCAATTTTAGATTTCAACTCCATAAAATATTTTCCAGCTTTTGCTCTATCATCAAATTTAATATTATTTAATGTTATTTCAAAATCTTTAGTTTTATTAGTGTTGTATATATCTATATCTAGCTTTATATTTTCAATAGATTTTGTTAAATTTTCTATTCTTTTTGGTAACTCTTCTATTCTAATTTTGTATTTTTCTTTATTATCTAACCAGTTTCCTTTTAAAAGATTTATTTTATTTATTTCTGTTTCAACTTGCATTTTCTCTTTCATAAATGGATTTTTCATTGCAAGTCCTTTAATTTCTGCATATGTTAATACTACTTCATCTATATCATCACAAGCTCTAAGTGGCGATTTTTCTGTCATTACTTGAGAAATAAATTTTTGCTTATTTTCTAAAATTTGATATAAGTAACTATCAAATGAGCCTTCAGTAATGTAATTAAATATTTCTACTTCCTTATTTTCATTACCTTGTCTTAATATTCTACCATTTCGTTGTGTAAGTTGGTCTGGTCGCCACGGTATATCAAGGTTATGCAATGCATAAAGTTTATTTTGTACATTTGTACCTACACCCATTCGTTCTGTACTTCCTATAAGTATCCTTATATCTCCTTTTCTAACTTTTTCAAATAGCTTTTCTTTTTGTTCGTCTGTTTTAGCGTTATGTATATAAGCTATTTCTTCTTTTAATACACCATTTTCTAAAAGTTCTTTTTTAAGTGCATCATAAAAGTTAAATTGATTATCTTTAGGAGTTCCACTATCACAAAATATAATTTGTGTACTTTTATTTTCTACTGTTTCGTGATATATTTCAGCTACTTTTCTTGCACATATATTTAATTTTGTATTAGCATTATAAGGTATTTCATTATCTAAAATTCTAGGGTCTATTGATAATAGTCTTGCTTCAAGTGTTATTTTTAGAAAGTTGTCTATTTCTGGGTCTACTTTACCCTCCCTTATGTTTTCTGCTCTATCAACAAGTAAATCAACATATGCTTTTTGGTCTTCTGTTAATTCTACTTTTATTATTTGTTCTTTACCTGTCTTTAAACTGGGTCTTGGTAAATCTAAAGTTTCTGATGTTTTTACATCTGCAATATTATTAAACATTTTCATAAGTTCGGGCAAGTTATAAAATTTTGATAACCTCATTTTCTTTTGGTATCCTGTACCTTCTGGCTTTATTTCATCAGTTTCTTCTACAACACCAAAAGTTGATACCCATTTATCAAATGTTCCTATGCCTTTTTTCTCTAAATCTTTTGGTTGAAGGGTACTTTGTATAACATATAATTCACTCATTGAATTAGTAATTGGTGTTCCTGTTAAATATATAACTCCTTTACCACCATTTAAGTTACTTATATATTGAGCTTTTAAATGGGCATCCATTGCAATTTGTGCTTTAGATGTATTTATACCAGCTACTCTATCCATTTTAGTATATATTTCCCTGTTTTTATACTTATGGCTTTCATCAATTACAAGGCAATCGACACCTAATTGCTCAAAATCTATATGTTTATCTTTATTTTCTTCTTTATAAATAACTTCTCTTTTAACTATTAAATTATTTTTGATTTTTTCCAACTGTTTTACATTCCAACTTGTTTTGCTCATTATTAAAGACATTTCTTTTAAGTAATCTGTAATATTTTCTACTTCTTTATCTATTTCATTAGCTCTAGTTTTTTTGGATATTACTATTTTTTCAAAACTTGAGTGGCTCATAATTATAGCATCAAAGCTATTTGTTGCTATTTTAGATATAAATTTCTGCCTATTTTCTTTTTCAAAATCGCTTTTTCTAGCTACTAAAATATTTGCATTAGGATATAGTCTTAAAAATTCATTTCCCCATTGTTTTGTTAAATGATTAGGTACTACAATTAAAGCCTTATTTATTATTCCTAGTCTTTTTTGTTCGTATACTGATGCTATTGCACTAAAGGTCTTACCAGCTCCAACCTCGTGTGCTATAAGTACATTTGAGTTAGAATAAATAGCTCTTGCAATTACATCTTTTTGATAATCTCTAAGTGTAATATCTTTAGATATATTAGGTAATTCAAGATTACTTCCATTATATTTCCTACTAACAAAATTATTAAATCTTTCATTATAAATATTTGTTAAATATTCTAGTGTATTTTTATCATTCCCTATAAACTTCTCAAAAGCTGTCTTTATTTCTTCTTGTTTAGCTTTTGCAAGTATAGTTTCTTTAACATTTAATATATATTTTTCTTTGATTTCTCCAGTTTTTCTATCCTTTTGTTCTACTTTATCATTAATTCTAATAGGCTTTAAATTTAATGTATTTTCTATAATTTCAAGGGCATTCATTCTTTTTGTACCATATGTTTCATTTATTTTTACACCATCACGATTTTTACCTTCAATATAATAGTCTCCACTATATTCTAAGTAATGTAATTCTGTATATTCTCTTGAAGAAACTTTAATTTGTAATAAATCTTCTATAAATTTACTATAAATATCTGGAGGTATCCATTTTGAGCCAAAAGTAAAACCTATTTCACTAGGCTTTAATGGTATAGGTTGTACTTCTTCTAATGCTTTAACATTTCTTTCAAATATAGGTAACTCTTTTGCTTTTTCTCTTGCAATAGCTAATTTATCTTTTACATAGCCTGTTAAATATTCATCTGCTACTATATATCCTGCATATATATTATTTTTATTATAAAGTATAGGGTCTTGAAATATTTTATTTCCTAGTTCTTTTATTACTTCATCTTTAGGCTTATTATATATGTTACTCATATATTCAATATCTACTCGTCCTAAATTATTAAGACAAACTTTTAAACAGTCTTCAGCATTTTCAATTTTTATCTCACTTTTTATTTTTATTGTTGGCTTATAAAATATATCTGTCTTTTCAAATTTCCCATTTACTTCTTTTTCAATAGATGTTAAAAGGGGATAGCTTATATCATTTCTAAATACATCAATATTTGCTTTAGTATTTATATAACCATTTTTAGCAATAAATTTATCATATTTTTCATTTAAAATTTGTATTTTATCTTGTATTTCATTGTTAAATTGTTGTGTTGAATATTTTCTAAATACTTCTTCATTTGTTTGAAAATCTATTATATCTCTTAAAGCCTCATTTATACCTATTAAACCTGTTAATCTTTCAGCTTTTTTACCTGTTATATCTTGTTTAATTAGTTGGTAATTTTCTTTATAATAAATTTCATTGTCAATTACACCATAAGATAAATTTCTAATATTATTGTCTATATTTACAATTTCTTTTGTATCTTCTTTTTCTTCTTCTACTTCACAGAATTTATAAGTACAATGTAAATTTTCTATTGCATTATTTAAAAGTTCATAAAGATTAGCATTTTCAAATGGCTTACAAGCAGTTAAATTTTCTGCTCCATACATACTCCTATCAAATACCATTTCTCCCAAAATCATATGAGGATTATCAATAAAATAATTATTAATAGGTATTCCGTTTTTATCTTCAGAAATATTAAGCCACCTTACATTTTTTTCTATTTCTAGTAGAGGACTTTCTCTTTTTTGAAAAAATATAATATCTGTTGTAACATCTGTATTTGCTATTTGTTTAAAAGCATTATTAGGAAGTCTTATAGCACCTACAAGCTCTGCTTTCTCATTTACATACTCTCTTAAACTACTATCTTTTTTATCAAGTACACCTTTAGTAGCTATTATTCCAATAATACCATTTGGTTTTACTTTATCTATCATTTTTGCTATAAAATAATCGTGTATTTTAAAGTTATAATCGTTGTAAATAGGGTCATTTACTTGTAGATTATTAAAAGGTATATTTGATATAGCTACATCAAAATAGTTATTAGGGTAATTTGTTTCTTCAAAACCTTGTATACTAATATTAGCATTTGGATATAACTGTGTTGCTATTCTTCCTGTAATGCTATCTAATTCAATTCCATAAAGGGTAGAATTTTTCATTTTATTAGGTAAAACAGAGAAAAAGTTACCAGTTCCCATACTAGGGTCTAGTATTTTACCTTGTTCAAAACCAAAATTGTCAAGTGCCTTATACATAGCTTGTATTATTTTTTGGTCTGTATAATAAGCAGTTGTTGTAGATTTACTTACTGATGAAAACTCATCTTCTGTTAAAATATTTTTAAATGTTTGATATTCTTCTTCAAAGCCTATTTTATTACCTAGTACATTTGCAATTCCACCAAAACCATTATAACCTGCTAATATTATTTGTTCTTCTGGTGTTGCTTGTCTATCTTCTTCCTCCAACTGTTTTAATAAAGTTATTATTTCAATATTTTTTCTTGCCCTTGTTTTAGCTCCACCATCATATAGATTATGTTCTTCACTATAAACATAATTTTGTGTTTCTTCTATATTATTATCTAATGTAAAATCTTCTGTTATTTCATTATCATAATATTCTTTTTCAAATAGTTCTTCATTTGAAATTTCTTGCCTCATTTCTTCTGATTCATCTGGTATATTATAATTGCCTATTTCATTAACATAGTTATCATATACACCATCTTCAATAGCTATTTGTAATGTTTCTTGTAAATATTCATAGGTAAATTTTACTCCTATATCTTCATTAATAAGTGTTAAACCACTTTCACTTGCATTTACTTCTATATTAAGTCCTAAACTTTCATCATAATAATAAAAATCTAAATCTTTAAAAAAGTCTTTTATATAATATTCTTTTTCATTGTTGTCTATATCTTTATCTAAACTATCAATTAAATATAAAAGATTTCTTCCATCAATATTTTCTTTTGTTATAAAATTTAATAAAATTTCTTTAAATAGTATAAAATTATCTTCATCTACTTCATCATAATTTTGTATTTTTATTTCATTTTCATTAATATTATTTTCTTCAATTTGTTGCTCAAGTTGATTTTTTAAAGCATAGTAAATAGTTTCTATACTTTCATCTCTAAATATAGGATAACTAGAATTTGCAAAACTTAAAGATACTTTATTAAAAATTTCATTAACTGTATAAATCAAATATTTATTATTTTCAAATTCTATTTCTTTACCTATATAAGATTTAATATAATCTATCATATCATTATTAGATTTTTCTTCTAAATCTTTATTTTGTTCAACAAAAGATGATATTTCTTGATTAATATTTTTCTCAATAATGTTAGATACTTCATTATTATTAGGTTTTTCTTCAATAGAAAAAGAACCTAAATTTTCATTAGGTTCTTTTATTTCTTCATTATTGTTTATACTACTTTCTCTATTATGTCCTTGATTGTCATTTCCTCTGCTATCTGGTGTATATGTGCTAGATGTGAGGCTCTCTCCAATGTCTTGTCTGATGGTGGCATTGGTTGTTCCTCCAGTAACTGCTTGATTATTTTCTCCTTGTAGTTCTCTGCCATTTCCTGTATTTCTAGCATTCTCTTGTTGAGTTCCCCTGTCATTACTAATGTTGTTATCTCGTGGCGTTTGTTCTCTAGTAGGTACTCTTTCCACATCATTCCATAAGGCACTTGGTTCGGTTCGATTTCCACTTCCTCCTCCAGTTCGAACATTGGATACCATAGTCCCGTTTCCTCGTCCTCGAAGTATTCTATCTCCCAACCTGTCGGTGTCGTTTCTATCATTGTTCTGCCCTCTGCTATTGCCTTGTGCATTGCTTGTATTAGTTTCTCGTCCATTTTCTAATTCTCCTTTACGTTCTTTTTCTTTTTCAAGTTTTTTTACTTGTATAAATAGTTCTTTAAATACTTCTTTTGAAACATCTGTTATTAAGCTACCTGTTTTTGAAAATACTTTAATATCTTTTATACTATCAAAATCTAAATTAGTTGGCAAGTCTATTTCATAATTACATTTTTTTAATAACATATAAAATATGCTTTCAATTGCTATATTATATGCTTTATGTTTAGTTTCTTCAGTTATTTCAATATTTTCAAAATAATTATCTTTTTTAGCTATTTCTTCTATTGCCTTGGTATATAAATACGATTTTATGCTTTCATAATCTGTCTTTAAAGTTTTATTTAGATTTTTTAATAATTGTTCTTTATCTTCTTCTTTTACTCCCCATTTATAATTTAATACCTTTTTATAACTTGCATAACTTCCATTTGTATTTTGTAGTTCAAATAAATGTCTATATGTAGGATAAGGATTATCAAGTTCTAAAACTGCTAGTCCTTTTGCTCCTCTATTTACTTGTCTACCAACATTGATATTCCATATATCAAATGTTGCTAAAAATTCTGCGTCTGGATTTTGATTATGTATAAGTACAATATTATCAAAATGGTATTTATTAAACTTAATAGCTGTATCTAATAAACTTTTAAAATCTTCTTTTGTTTTTATATTATCTACTACTTGCTGATATTTCAATTTTAACTCTTTAATTTTTTCTTTATTAATAAGCACCAACCCCTTTTTAAAAAATTACCTAAAATATTTACTATTAAAATACATTTCTAAAGCCTCATCTAAAATATAGTTAACTTCATCTATATTATAGTTTTTACCAAAATATTTTTCTATTATTTTTTTATTAATTTTTAATTTGTTTTTCTTATAAATAATAATCACTCCTTAAAGATTTTTAACTTCTTCGCCAATGGCGAAGAAGTTATGCATCTAGCTATTTTCAAGGGTTACAAGGTTTAAAAGTTGCATTTGTGCCACTTAATTTAATCAATACTTTGACTAAAATATAATTCTAATGCTTTATCAATAGTATCATCAACTTCTTCTTGTTTGCATTTTTTATCAAAATATTTATCTATAACACTTTTACTAACTTTATGATATTTACTCCTATTTCTTTTAGCTTTTTCTTCATCTTTTAAATAATGCTCTATATTATCTATTGTTAATTTATCATCTTTAAAAGCATTTTTTAATTTTTCTGATTTTTCAATATTTATTTTTATTTCATTATCTAATAATTCATTTATTTTTTCTTGTATTTCTTTATCCTCTATAAATGAAATATTGTAACCAACTCTAATAGGTAACTGTTCATTATCTATTTTATCTAGTAAACTTGGTATTAATTTAGCTAATCTCATATACCTTGCAACAGTATCTTTAGATAGATTATACTCATTACCAACTTTTTCAATATTATATTCAGTTTTAATATTATTTTCTATCATAAGGTTACCAATTTCTTTTAATAAATCGTTTCTTTTACCTTGTTTTTTTATAGCTTTATAATGTTGTTCTAATATGTAGGCTCTTTCAGAATGACTTAAATCACTAAAAGAGCGTTGCATTAAGTTAGTTTCCGTTACAATTATTGTAGCTTCTTCAACTGTTAAATCATTTTTTATAACACAAGGTATTTCAGTAATACCAGCTTGTTTACAAGCCTCTACCCTATTATGTCCACTTAATATAATATATTCATTATTATTTTCCCATACAATTATAGGTAAAAGGACACCATATTCTTTTACACTTTGTATCATATCTTCAAGTCTTTCTCCAGTATATAACTTGAATTTATGATTTGGAAAATGTTTCAATTTATTTATTTCTATTTTATCAACTTCTTTTGCTTGATTATTTGTAAAAGCTAATAAAGAATTAAAGTCATCTAATTGCATTTTATCATTATTCATTTTTTAATACCTCCTTTAAAAAATCTTCATATGCTCTAGCAACCTTATTTGTAGGTAAATATTCACATATAATTTTTTTATAAATATTAGCCTCTGATACTTTAATACTATTAGGTATAACTGTTTTAAATATATTTACATTTTCTTTAAAACTACTATCTAATAGTTTTTTTACTTCTTTAGATGTTTTTGTGTTTTTATTATCCATTGTTATAAGTATTCCAGCTATTTTCAACTCTGTATTTACTTTTTTTATCATTAAATAATGTCTTATTAATTCAGTTAAACCTTTTACTGATAATATTTCTGACTGTGTAGGTATAATTAACCTATCACAAGCAATCATTACATTTATCATAGGTGTGCCTATTTGTGGCATACAGTCAATAATAATGTAATCATAATCATCTTTAACATCATCAATAAATTTTTTTAATATATGTTCTCTAAAAGGTACTGTTGTTAATTTAGTTTCTAATGAGAATAAATTTGCATTAGATGGTACTAAGTTTATACCTTTTGATTTTATTACATAATCATAGTATGGTAAAATATAATCACTATTAATTATGTTGTTTAAAATAGTTGAAATAGTTACACCTATACTATTTGGATTTTCATTAAACATCAACATTGTAGTATTAGCTTGTCCATCAAAATCTATTAATAAAACTTTTTTATTTTGTTTACCTAACAAATATGCCATATTAGTTGCTGTTGTAGTTTTGCCAACACCTCCTTTCTCATTCATAATTGCAAAAACTTTAGCTTTACTCATACAATACAACTCCTTTAAAATTTTAAAATAAAAAAATAAGACTTATAAAAAACCTTGATTTAAGTTTCCTAGATAAGTCTTATTATAACGCAGTCATC
>ERZ1643246.1919-NODE-1919-length-21262-cov-8.258830_pt1 | contig 21262 bp, 17 predicted proteins | sample MGYA00579265_ERZ1643246 | MGnify/ENA primary metagenome ERZ1643246 (study PRJEB29033, sample SAMEA4952261) | chicken gut metagenome | biome: Broiler Chicken; feature: Gastrointestinal Tract; material: Caecum | place: Ireland | collected 2018 | study: Broiler...
GTGCTTCGCACTCCCGCCATCCTCCGGGAGCATTCGCATTCCGAGCTTCCTCTCTCCATGCTCATGTTCCCTTGCCCGTCCGCTGTCCGGGGCTTTCTTTTACCAATAGAGTTTCGCTTGCGAAACTCCTGCGCCGAACGCGGTCGCTGCAAGCGACTTAATTCCATTCGCGTGAGTGCGCCCCCCGCGGAGCGTTTTTCTGCAAAAATCCTTTTGGAATTTTTGCAGAAAAAAACTGCTATAATACATGCATTATATTATAGCAGTCTTTTTATGTATTGACCAGTATTCCTTTATATGATCGAAAAGTCCTTCCGGTAAAGCCAAATTCTTCGGGGCTTCTTCTCATATTCTTAAGGTGTGTTTTTCACTTTCACCTGGCCCAAACCCAAGTTTATCGTATTCTGCCTTGGCAACCTCCCATGGAAGTATGTCAACCGGCTGTTTGAGATATTCTAATATATCTGCAATACCTTCTCCAGTATACGCGCTTGTAAAGAATATCTTTTTGCATCCGGCTAATCTCAACCACTCGGCAGCCTGTTCGGGATTTGCAGCCCAATGGTCAATCTTGGTTACAACACCAACCACTTCCCTGTTGCTGACAGAAACAACATTTGGCGGATATAATGAAAACGGCTCTATGGCGCTCATGAGCAGACCGATAATGTCTGCCTCGCAGCCATAAATCGCCAGTGCGGCTGACAATTCTTTTGTCTCCGCATACTCGCCCGGCGTGTCAATGATCACATCGTAATGATTGACATACTGGGTCTTATGATATGTGATTTTCTCACCTTTCATTGCCTGCATGATCGTAGTCTTTCCAGATTCGCTGCGACCTACAAACATAATTTTACGCATCTGACCTCACCTTACTTTTTCGTAACAGGGCAGGTAGCATATCCTAAATCATTCTGGAAATAGTGAATCACAGCCTGTACAGCGGACTCTACAGCGGAAATACGTCCTGTCAAAATCAATGTGCCGCTGAAACGGTCAACGAAACCTAAATAAACATCACCGCTCTTGATGGCAATATCAGCGCCGATTACAGCGGACTCACTTGGAGTTACCGTGATAATTCCAATGGCTGAGCGCTCAAAATCGATATCCGGATTCAAGCCCAGCTTACGATATACAATCGGCTTCGGACTTGTCACAACATGAGCGAGTGTAATCTGTCGTCCCGGTACTGTCTCCTGAATAATTCGAAGTCTTCCTTCCGCATCTTTTGGCAATAAATCTCTAATATCCATCTTTTCCGCTCCTTCATTCTATATTTGTCACGTCGTTTCTAAAAATCACACACGTATGATGCAATATCGGAACTGCAACATCATAGTAAGATTATAACACAATCATTTTCAATATTCTATAAAAAAATTGGACATTTCCTGCCTTTCCTTGGTTGATTCTTGATATATTTTACAAAAAAGAGTACACTATCAACAAGAAAAAACAGCAAACTGCAATACAAAGAACAGGAGATTACCCATGAAACACTCTTCTATTTTTCAATCTGACTCAAATATATCTTTCGAGATCTTTCCTCCGAAGAAATGGGAAAGTTTCCCGAATCTCTATGAGACTCTGGATGCCTTAAAGGAGCTGCATCCTTCCTTTATCAGCTGTACATACGGCGCCGGCGGCAGCAACAGCAAAAAGACTGCGGAGATTGTCTCCTACATTCAAAATACCCTGGGCATCGAGGGCATCGCCCATCTGACCTGCGCCGCCCTCACGGAGGAAAGCTTTTTATCCACCATCCGCACTTTCCAGCAGAAAGGTATCCACAATGTGCTGGCCCTGCGCGGGGATAAACCGGCGGACATGACCGACGAAGCTTTTCAATCGAGAGTTTACCAGCATCCTTCTGAACTGATCCCGGCTCTCAAAGATGCCGGCTTCACGGTAGCCGCCGCCTGCTATCCGGAAAAGCATTTCGAATCTGCGGACATGGGAGAAGATTTATTCTTTCTCAAACATAAGGTGGGCCAGGGCGCGGATTTTCTCATCAGCCAGCTGTTCTTCGACAACGATATTTTCTATCGGTTTCTGGAAATGTGTGAAAAGGCCGGTATCCATGTACCTGTGGAGGCGGGTATCATGCCCATCACCAGCGCAAAGATGATCGGCACCACTATCAATCTCTCCGGAGCCAGCATCCCCAAATCCATGTCCGACCTGCTGGCCAGATATCAGGATTCTCCGGATGATATGCGAAAAGCCGGCATTGATTACGCCATAAGGCAGATTCAGGATCTGCAGTCCCATGATGCGGACGGCATACACATTTACACCATGAACCATGCCGATGTGGCCAAAGAGATCTGCAAGGCCCTGTAAATTTTTATCCTCTTTGTGGAAACGCATCATCCATGCGGCGCAGAGGAAAAATACATCTGCGGCATATTATAATCTCAAAAACAGGCAGACGCCCGGGAGCTGAACTTTCACTCCACAGGCGCCTGCTGTCTGTTCCTTTTATATTCTTATTTCTGTTTTTCTTCCGGTACTTCTTCTTTCCGGATCTCTTTAGTGCGGATTTCCTCACAGATAGCGGTGATAAAATCGGATAATGGTTTCTGTCCCTCGTCTCCGGCAAACCGGCTTCTCACAGAAACAGAACCTTCCTCCTGTTCTTTCGCACCTACTACCAGCATGTACGGAATCTTGGCAAGACGGGCTTCGCGAATCTTGTATCCGATCTTCTCGGAACGGTTATCCACAGTGCTCAGGATACCGTTTCTCTTTAATACACGATTGACCTCCTCGGCATAATCGGCGTATTTTTCAGAGATCGGCAGCACACGCACCTGTTCCGGGCAGAGCCAGGTCGGGAACTTGCCGGCATATTTCTCGATGAGCCATGCAAGCGTTCTCTCATAACAGCCCATGGAAGTTCTGTGGATCACGTACGGACGCTGCTTGTCGCCATTCTGGTCAATATAGTACATGTCAAAGTTCTCAGCAATAGCACAGTCTAACTGAATAGTGATCATGGTATCTTCCTTGCCATATACGTTTTTAGCCTGAATATCAATCTTCGGACCGTAGAAAGCGGCTTCTCCTTCTGCTTCCACAAATGGCACGCCGGATTCCACCAGAATATGACGGATCTGATCCTGTGCGCTCTCCCAGTATTCATCATCCCCCAGATACTTCTCTTTATTGTTCGGGTCCCATTTGGACAGACGGTAAGTCACATCATCCTGTACGCCGAGAACAGTGAGACAGTACTGCGCCAGCTTCAGACAATTCTTCAGCTCTTCATTGGCCTGATCCGGACGAACGATCAGATGTCCCTCGGAAATGGTAAACTGACGCACACGGGTCAGTCCGTGCATCTCGCCGGAATCCTCATTACGGAATAAAGTAGAGGTCTCGCTCATACGGTACGGCAGATCACGATAGGACTTCTGAGTATTCTTATAGCAGTAGTACTGGAACGGACAGGTCATCGGACGCAGCGCCAGCACTTCCTTGTCTTTCTCCTCATCGCCAAGAACAAACATGCCTTCTTTATAATGATCCCAGTGACCGGAAATCTTATAAAGATCACTCTTTGCCATCAGCGGAGTCTTGGTGCGGACATAGCCCCACTCATTATCCTCCAGGTCCTCAATCCATCTCTGCAATGTCTGGATGATCTTTGCACCCTTCGGCAGAAGCAGCGGAAGGCCCTGTCCCACCACATCCACAGTGGTAAATAACTCCATCTCTCTTCCGAGACGGTTATGGTCGCGGAGCTTGATCTCCTCCAGATATTTCAGACGTTCTTCCAGATCTGCTTTCTTTGTGTAGGCTGTACCGTAAATACGAGTCAGCATCTTATTATGCTCATCGCCCCTCCAGTAAGCACCTGAGGAAGAGGTCAGTTTAAACGCCTTGATATTCTTCAGGTTCATCAAATGCGGTCCCGCGCAGAGATCTGTAAAGTCTCCCTGACGGTAAAAGCTGATGACCGCGTCTTCCGGCAGATCCTCGATAAGCTCCACCTTGTAAGGTTCATCCTTTTCCTTCATAAATGCGATGGCTTCCTCTCTCGGCAGTTCAAACCGCTCGATGACCGGATTCTCCTTGATGACCTTCTTCATCTCTTTTTCAATGGCATCCAGATCTTCACGGGAAAGCGGCGCCATATCAAAATCATAGTAAAATCCTTCCTCAATGGCCGGTCCAATGGCAAGCTTTGCCTCCGGGTAGAGACGCTTCACCGCCTGCGCCAGCACATGGGAAGCGGTGTGGCGGAACGCCAGCTTACCCTTATCATCCTGGAAAGTGAGTATATTTAAATCACAGTCATGATCAATTACTGTACGCAGGTCCACCGTCTCGCCATTCACTTCTCCGGCGCAGGCGTTTCTGGCCAGACCTTCGCTGATATCCTTTGCAATGTCCAGAACGGACATCGGCTGATCATATTCTTTTTCTGAACCGTCTTTTAATCGAATAATCATTACTTTCTCCTTCTATTATATATAGTCGTCACTGTCAGCATTTTTGCTAAAGCTTATTCTATCAAATAAATTCCTGTCATTCAACTGAATTTTTCACCAAAACTCTCCCCGGCATACCACAGACCTGTGACATCGCAGGACAGGGTACCTTGCCTTGTTATTCCGGCACAAAAAATGCCGCCCGTCGCCGGACAGCATTTTTATCTTACTGGTATATTGACCTTTTTTATCGTTTTGCTCTCGCTATCTGCGTTCCGGTCTCTGTTCCCCGGTTATTCCACCGTCACGCTCTTGGCAAGATTCCTCGGTTTATCTACGTCAAGTCCTCTGGCCACACTCACATAATATCCCATGAGCTGCAGCGGTACGATGGCCACGCTGGTGGTAAAATGCGGGTCAGTCTTCGGAGTGTAGACTACAAAGTCCACCATATCTTCCAGATAATAATTTCCATTTTCGGTCACGCCCATGAGATAAGCGCCGCGGCTTTTGACTTCCTGCATATTACTCAGCGTTTTCTCACAGAGATTACTCTGGGTCAGCAGACCGATGACCAAAGTTCCGTCTTCAATGAGACTGATGGTCCCATGTTTAAGCTCGCCGGCGGCATAGGCCTCCGAGTGCACGTAACTGATTTCTTTCATTTTCAGACTGCCTTCCTGGCAGATGGCATAATCAAGACCACGTCCAATAAAGAAAATATCCCTGGCAGAAGCGAATTTATTGGCAAACCACTGAATCCTCTCCTTATTGGATAAAACATCGGCGATCTTTTCCGGCAGCTGCATCAACTCATCCATCATGCTCTCAAAGGTAGTGTCATCCATCTCCCCGCGAACCCTTGCCATATGCATAGCCAGCAAATACATACAGATCAGCTGCGTGCTGTATGCCTTGGTGGTGGCAACGGCAATTTCCGGGCCGGCCAGGGTGTACATTACATGATCCGCTTCCCTGGCGATACTGGAGCCGACCACATTGACAACACTCAAAGTTCTGATTCCTCTTTTTTTCGCCAGACGGAGAGCAGCCAGACTGTCAGCGGTCTCCCCGGACTGGGAAATGATAATCACCAGCGTATCCTTCGTCAGCTTCGGGCTGCGGTAACGGAATTCGGATGCCAGATCGATCTCCACCAGCACATCGGTAAGATCTTCCATAATGTATTTTGCCGCCATTCCCACATGGTAAGCAGAACCGCAGGCCACGATAAATATTCTGTTGAATTCCCGGAATTGTTCATCGGAAATACCCACAGCGCTCAGATCAATATTTTTATCTTTTACATAGGCGCCGATGGTATCTTTCACAGCTTTTGGCTGTTCGTGGATTTCCTTCATCATGAAATGTTCAAATCCGCCCTTTTCTGCGGACTCCGCATCCCATTTGATCGTGACCATATCCTTTTTAATCTCTTCTCTGTCGATGGTATAAAAACGTATGTCGTCTCCGGTGAGTTCCGCCATCTCCATGTTATCCAGATAATATACATTTCTGGTGTAGGAAAGGATGGCCGGCACATCAGAAGCGATGAACGCGCCGTCATCATTCTGGCCGATGATCAGCGGACTGTCCTTTCTGGCCGCGTAAATGACGCCGGGCCGGTCCATGAACATGATCCCCAGAGCGTAGGAGCCCCGGACCCTGAGAAGAGCTCCGGCCATTCCCTGCAGCGGATCGTGACCGGTCTTTTCATAATAGTAATGAATCAGTTTTGTCACCACTTCCGTGTCGGTTTCTGAATAAAAAGTATAGCCTTTATGAATTAAATGTTCTTTCAGTTCCTGATAATTTTCAATGATTCCGTTATGAACAGCCACAACCATTCTGTCATCGCTGCAGTGCGGATGCGCATTGAGCTCCGACGGCACCCCATGGGTCGCCCAGCGGGTATGGCCGATACCACATTGTCCCGGCATACTTTTTCCACCGTCTGTCTTTTCTATCAGGTTCTTCAGTCTTCCCTTCGTCTTCACAATCTCGATCTGACCGGTCTGGTCGTTGAAGGTCGCCATTCCGGCCGAATCATATCCTCTGTATTCAAGCTTTGACAAACCGTTTAATATGATCGGCGCCGCCGCTTCTTTTCCTGTATATCCAACAATTCCACACATGGCAATGTCTCCTTTTCTTAAATCATGACACATTGGGATTCCCTGTAAATCCGGTAATTTCATTCTCTGTACATCATATGTACTTTTCATCCGGACTTTACATTTGTTGAGTGTAGCACGGCAGATTGGAAAAGGCAAGAATAAATCAGACGCCGGTTTCCCGGCATTTTCGCTTTTCTGCTTTTTTTAAGCAAACCGCCCCATTTTGTTTATTATATTCAGCCGGCTCCGGGCAGGAAGCGCAACATAAAAAAGAGCCGCGGCACAATGTGATCCAGCGATAACACCGCGCCCTGATGGCTCTTTTTTATGTTTGAGAATACTAATCTATGAATATATACTCGTCGCCTTATTCTTCAAGGCCGCTCTCCACGGCCTTTACCAGCGTCTTCAGAGCTTCCTCCTCGTCTGCTCCGATACACTCTATGGTGATCTCCGTTCCGCGCATGATGGATGCGTCCATCAGCGCCAGAACATTTTTTGCGTCCACTTTCCGTGAACCTGACGCAACCGAAATCTCCGATTGAAACTGTTTTGCTTCTCTGGCGAGAACCGCTGCCGGTCTGGCATGCAGGCCCGTCAGATTTATCACCGTCACTTTCTGTGATACCATTTATACCTCTCCCTCTTTATTGAGCGTTTTTCTGTTGAACTGCTTTTGATTTCTTCTCTTCTATGCCGTTCCCAGAGAAAATCCGCCCGCTCCGTCATTCTGTATCCTCATCCTGAAGATAGAAGAATGAGGTCTGCTGATCATCTTTTCCAAATAAATTATTGTATTCCAGCAGATTGTATTGGTGAATCAGATCATAATACGGAGAACTCTCATCCTCCAGCTCATAGAAGTTTCCGTCGCTGCCCCAGTATCCAATGGCATTGATACATGGAACCTCCTCCCGGAGATCTGTCAGAAATTCCAGATAACCGGTCTTCTCAAGTCCTGCCACATCGGCAAGATATGTGCTGAGATAATTATTGCTGGTACGCTCAATGGTCTGCTCTTCGATATCATAATTGGCCCAGATCAAAAACGGAACTTTATATAACTGTTCCAGTTCTTCTCCCTGGAGATCTTCCACCTTTTCTCCCAGAAGTGTATCATAAAAACTGTCTTCCAGATCCGGCTGATGGTCGCCAAAGAATACGATCACCGTCGGTTCATCAACTTTCTCAAAATAATGAATCAGCCGCTTCAGCGCTTTATCCGACATCTTCACCATATTCAGATATTGTTCCGCCTTGGAGAAGCCTTCCAGATTCCCCTTCAGACGGACAGAATCTCCGGTCTCCAGCAGACTTCCGTCGTAACTGCCGTGATTCTGCATGGTGACATTGAACAGATAAAACGGAGAATCCTCATCCTGCGACTCCTCATACAGCTCGATGATCTTATCATAATCCTCATGGTCAGTGATATGATAATTGACTGTATCCGTGAAAACAGAGAAATCATCGGACGTATAGAACCGGTCAAAGCCCATCAGCGGATAGATCTTATAACGGCTGTATCCGGTCTTATAATACGGATGCAGCGCATACAGCGGTCCGTATCCCTGCGCTCCCAAAGTGTAAGTAAGTCCCGCTGTCCTGCTTCTCAGGAACAGCTGATACGGCACGGAATTATCCGGCAGAAAAGCCATGGTGTTTCCTGTCAGGAACTCAAACTCCGAGTTAGCTGTATTTCCTCCGAACACAGAAGAATACGTGTATCCTTTAATGGTGTTCTCTTTTAACTTGCGGATAAACGGCATATAATCTTTCGTCACTTCCATGTCGCCTACGGCCATCAGATCAGAGAAGGACTCATTCATGATAGCGATGATATTTGGTTTCTGTGACGGCGCATTCTTTTTATCAGCGTCAGAATCTTCTTCCGCCTCATCGCTGCCCGGGTCGCCGGCGTCATTCTGTGCGGTACCGGCATCCACGCCATCGGCAGACGCTTCTGCCTCATTGCCGGCTGCGGTTTCCGTGCCGGCGCCGGAGGTATCTGCCGCAGCCCCCGCGCTGTCGGTTCCGTCCACGGACGCACTGTCCTTGTTCCTGATCTCCGCGGCGTTCACCCTGGCACTGTCCAGCGGATTCAGGCTGTCCACATGTCCCACTGCCTTATCCTTATCTGATACTTCAGCGCTGCCTGTGGATGACTGCTCCTCCGTGACATAATTGCTGGTGATCTCCTGCACCGCATCTACAGAATAGCCTTCCGGCTCCGTCACGTGCAGATATCCGAAAGTCCGGATGGTAGTCAGCAGGGTGCCGTAATAGCGGTATTTATACTGCGGGCGATATACACGGAAGTCCACGCCGATATTTTCCAGATAGTCGCTGAAAACATACACCTGGCAGAAACACATGAATACTGCCACGTAGGCGGCGGCAAAAGCGGTTCTCGCCTTCCACCGGAATAATTTGAATCTTTTCAGTTTAAACAGCAGCGCGATCATCACCAGAGCCAGCATGAAGAACTCTGCCGTGTCCACGTCTATTTCAATCCGGTATGTATTGGCCACCGAGACGGCCGTCAAAAAAGAATAAATATCGGATGCAATAAACGACATGCTCCGGAATACCGTGAGCTCATAGTTCATAATCCCGAAAAATGCCGTCGCAATTATCATCGCTATGGACGCTCCCCGGATGCTGTTGCAGATGAGCAGCAGAAACAGATAAATGACATAATAAATCATTAAATCCAGGAACAGATACAGAACAGGGATCTGACTCAATGGTCCCCAGAACTGCATGTCATTGTAATATTCCAGCCATAAAAATGCGGCCAGAGGCGTCAATGCCGCCACGGCCCAGCTGATCCGCTTATTTAATTTGTCACTTAAATGAAAGTCCTTGATCGTAAGGAATACGAGAACGATCCACAGCCCCCCGCAGATTGTGATGGAATCGGCGTAAAATCTTTTGAAAAAGCTAGAGGCTGTCCCATCATAATACAGATGTGGCTGCAGCAGAAACGCTGCCGCCAGCAGCACTTCCAGAAAAACCAGGAACTTCTTCCCGGATTTTCCCTTGAAAAACTTCCGTATTCCCCATGTTTTTCTTTTTCCTTTGCTCATAAACCTCCACTCCATCTTATATTTACCTTATTTTTACAAATCTTTTTAAATATATCACATTTCCTTACAATGTCAATAAACTTATTCTGACGAAATTCTTGCAGTGAAGTTGTAAATTTACGGACATTTTCACCTTCCGCGCGCCCTTCTGCACTACCGGAACTGTTTCAGTTTCTCATACATCCGGCTGGAAACCGGCACCGGAATACCGTATTTTTCTGCTTCCCGCACAATGTATCCGCTGAACACATCCGCCTCAGACCTGCGCCCGGCACGGATATCCCTCTGAAGAGAACTGGTGGCATTATCCGCATAGCCATGATAAAAACGATCTATGATGGCATCCGTATGTTCTTTTTTGATGGCAACGCCCTTAGCCAGCGCCACCTGTTCCGCCTCCCGCACGAGAGCCTCATACTCTTTTGCTTTACGCTCCTCTTTCCGAAGCTGCCCGATATCATTGTCATAATAGGCGGTCACCACATTATAAGCACAGTTTAAAATGTATTTGCGCCAGATCTCCACCTCGATATCTTCCGCCACCTCAAAATCGATTCCCGCAGCGGTTAGAAGCGCCGCCGCTTCCTCCACCTTTTTCTGCTGCAGGGCGTCCGCATTCTTAATGCCGATGCAGAGCCGTGCAAAGTCTCCCTGCTGGGTGATGGAGAAATCCTCATTGGCAAAGGCCACAATATAGATCAGGGCATCCACCACGGTGCCTTTTCCCAAAAGATCACGCACCCGCTCACCCGGATTCACTCCGTTCATCACCGGGATCAATATGGTTCTGTCGGACACCGCCTGACCAAGCTCCCGGCAGACCTCTTCCAGCGAATAATTTTTCACACAGATAAAAATGATATCCTGTTCCGGCAGATCGCCTGTCTCCACCACCTGCTCCGGCACAGCTCTCAGCTCGCCCTTATATTCACTGTGAAGAATAAGCCCCTCTTTCTCAAGGGACTCCTTCCTTGCACCCCGGGCCGCCAGTGTAAGATGAGGGCAGACCTGACCAAGCATTCCGGCCAGATAGCCGCCAACGCCGCCGATTCCCACTACGGCAATCCTTTTATCTGCTATGTTTCTATCACAAATTTGTGTCTTTTCCATATCCATTTTCTTTCTCTGCTCCTTTTTTCATTTTTTCATCTGAAATCCTTCCGCAAAAAAATAAGCTGCCATCTGGGCCCTCCCCGAAAAACGCTCCTTTTTCAAAAGCTCCGCCGTCTCTTCCCGGCTGTAAAATCCCGGTTGGATCCACTCATCGGCCTCTGTATGTTCCGAGGCTCCGCCAGGCAATTCTCCTTCCACCTCGGCAAACAGCACCCAGGCGGAGGAATCGCTGAGATCCGGAGACGCATAGGAAGGCGAAAGCACCTGCCGCACTCTTTTCAATGCCAGCCCGGTTTCTTCAAAAAGCTCTCTCCTGGCGCACTCCTCCACATTTTCTCCCTCATCAATATGTCCGGCAGGCAGATTGTAGACAAAATGGTTGACTCCCATGCGAAACTCCCGGCAGAGAAGAATCTTCTCCCCCGCAAACCCCACAATGACCACGCCGGAAGCCCGCTGCCCCAGCTGTTCCGGGCAGTCATAATCAAAGTTACTGACAGTCTCATAGATTTTCTCGCCACCCTCTGAATTGGTATAATTCAAGGTGTAATTTTTTAAAAAGCGGGTATCCCGGGTCTTCTGCATAGAATTTAGAACTGGAATTTTTTTCATAATTTCCCCCTGTATCATATTCTCCTGTACGCAGGAAAGGGCAGCCGCAAATTCTGTTTTCTCTTTTGCAGCCGCCCCTGTGTAATCGGTTTTTATTTTATGGCAGGAACTTTTGTCAGTCCAGAAGTTCATGAAGAATCTGATTGACCATGGTAGGATCTGCCTTACCCTTCATGGCGCGCATGGTCTGTCCTACAAAAAATCCCATGGCTTTTTTCTTGCCGGCCTTGTAATCTTCGACAGATTTCGGATTATTCTCCACGATTTCCTCGATGACCTTCCGAAGTGCTCCCTCGTCGTTCACTGTCTTCAGTCCATTTTCTTCCACATAGGCCTCCGGTTCCACATCATCTTTAAAAATGGCCTCAAATACTTTTCTCGCCACTTTCCGGTTGATGGCTCCGGACTCGATCAGCTCGATCATTTTTACCAGGTGAGCCGGACTGAAATGCAGATCAGAAGCCTCCATCTCATTTTCTTTCAGGAGACGCATCGTATCTCCCATAATCCAGTTGGATACTTCCTTCGGTGCAGCACCCAGAGCGATACAGCTCTCAAAGAGGTCTGTCAATGTCTTATCTGAGGTGAGAATATCTATATCATATTCCGGCAGACCGTATTCTTCTTTGTAGCGGGCCTGTTTTTCATCCCGAAACTCCGGCTGTCTCTTCCGGATCTCCTCCAGCCACTCATCAGAAATAATGATCGGCGGCAGGTCCGGTTCCGGGAAATACCGATAATCCTGAGCATCCTCCTTGGAACGCATCGGATAAGAATACTCCTTGTCATCATCCCAGCGGCGGGTCTCCTGCACTACCTTTTTCCCGTCTTCCAGCAGGTCAATCTGACGCTCTGTCTCTCCCTCGATGGCTCTGGCAATGGCGCTGAAAGAATTCAGGTTTTTCATTTCAGTCCTGGTGCCGAACTCTTCTGCTCCCAGTTCACGGACAGAAAGATTGACATCCGCGCGCATGGAGCCTTCCTGCAATTTACAGTCGGAAGCGCCCAGATACTGAATGATCATACGGAGCTTTTCCAGGTACGCGATCACTTCGTCCGCGGAACGCATATCCGGTTCCGACACGATTTCGATCAGCGGCACGCCGCTTCGGTTGAAATCCACCAGAGAGTTACCGGTGGCAGGATCATGGATCAGCTTGCCGGCATCTTCTTCCATATGAATCTCGTGGATGCCGATACTCTTTTTACGGCCGTCCACTTCGATATCCACATGTCCATTGCGGCATATCGGATAGTATAACTGAGAAATCTGATAATTTTGTGGATTATCCGGATAAAAATAATTTTTCCGGTCAAATTTACAATTCTGCGTGATGGTACAGTTGGTCGCCAGACCTACAGCCGCAGCGTATTCCACCACCTGTTTATTGAGAACCGGAAGGGAACCCGGCATCCCGGTGCATACCGGACAGGTATGAGTATTTGGCGCACCGCCAAATTCCGTGCTGCATCCGCAGAATATCTTTGTCTTAGTGGCAAGCTCCACATGCACTTCCAGACCAATCACTGTCTCATACTGTCTGCTCATTTCTCTTCCCCTCCTTCTTTCGCAGTCCCTGGCGCTGTCATATCAAACCCCCGGTGCTGCTCATACGTATAGGCCGCCCGGATGATATTTTTCTCTTTAAAGCAGTCCCCGATCAGCTGCAGTCCCACCGGCAGACCTTTTTTGTCTGTACCGCACGGAACTGTAATTCCCGGCAGTCCGGCAAGATTTACAGAGATCGTATAAATGTCTCCCAGATACATCTTGATCGGATCACTCAGGCTGGCGCCAAGCTTCGGAGCGGTGGTCGGAGCCGCCGGTCCAAGGATCATGTCATATTTTGCAAATGCTTTGTCAAACTCCTGCTTGATGAGCGCTTTGGTCCGGAGCGCTTTCAGATAGTAGGCGTCATAATAGCCGGAACTCAACACAAAGGAACCCAGCATGATCCGGCGCTTCACTTCCTCGCCGAATCCCTCGGAACGGGTCTTCTTGTACATATTATGGAGTCCTTCAAATTCCGGTGTGCGATAGCCGTACTTTACGCCGTCAAAACGGGCCAGATTGGAGCTGGCTTCCGCACAGGCGATGACATAGTAAGCTGGGATGGCATATTTCACCAGTCCCAGATCAAACTCCTCCACCTGGGCACCCTGTGCTTCCAGAACTTTGGCCGCTTTCAGAACTGCCTCCCGCACATCTTCGTCCAGTCCTTCTCCGAAATAATCTCTCGGAATACCGATCTTCATTCCTTTCACATCGTCCACCAGAGCGGAGGCAAAACTGCCGTCTTCCCTTTTTACGGAAGTGCTGTCTTTCTCATCGTGAGAAGTGACAGCATCCAGGATCACCGCACAGTCCCTCACATCTTTCGCCATGGGACCGATCTGGTCAAGAGAGGAACCGTAAGCGATCAGCCCGTACCGGGACACAGTTCCGTAGGTCGGTTTCATACCTACCACGCCGCAGTAAGACGCCGGCTGGCGGATGGATCCGCCGGTATCGGAACCCAGCGCAAAAATACATTCCTCCGCTGCCACTGCCGCCGCAGAGCCGCCGGAAGAACCGCCCGGCACGTGTCCGGTATCCCACGGATTCTTTGTCGGTCCGTAATAGGATGTCTCCGTGGTGCTTCCCATGGCAAACTCATCCATATTTGTCTTTCCGATGATGACCACTCCGGCTTTCTCCAGATTCTTTACCGCTTCCGCTGTGTATGGCGGCACAAAATTATCAAGGATCCGGGAACTGCAGGTGGTACGGATCCCCTCGGTGCACATGTTGTCTTTGATGGCCGCCGGCACGCCGGCCAGCGGTCCGGTGAGAACGCCCTCGTCTATCAGCTTCTGAACTTCCTGCGCCCGTTTTAGTACTGTTTCTCTATCAAGAACTGTAACATAGCAGTGATAGGCAGGCTCTTTTTCTTCAATGGCATCCATAGCCGCCATCGCCGCATCCATGACGGTAATCTCGCCTGCTTTGATTCTCTCACTGAGCTTCACAGCTGTATCATTCATCAAACCCATTGCTGTCCTCCTGTTTCCGTTCTAATCAAATGTTTTCGGAACCACGAAGGCTCCCTCTTTCGCTTCCGGAGCATTGGCAAGCACCTTGTCCCGCTCATCTGTATTGGTAACCACATCTTCCCGAAATACATTATGCACCGGAAATACATGACTCATCGGCTCCACACCGCTGGTATCCAATTCATTTAATGTGTCAATATAGTCAAGCATTTTCGCCATATCTTCTTTTGCCCGCTCTTTCTCCTCCGGAGAAAGCTCCAGTTTCGCGAGAATTCCGACATAGTCAATTGTTTCGTTCGAAATTACATTTGCCATGACTGTCACTCCTTCATATATATTCTTTTATAAGGATTCTCCTCTTATAAACCAAAAGAAAACCGGGGCAGGGCGCATCGCTCCGGCAAAAGGCCCAAAACCTTTCGCCCATCAGCTGTAACAAGCACGCCCTTGTGCCCCGGCAACATTATCCATTATTCTGTGGGAACCATCTGGCTGTCAGATGCTCCTGTCAGAGAAAAACTGCATTTCCAGCAAAAAACATACCACATTTAATAATGTTTATCAAGCGCAAAACGTACATTTTTCTCATACATCTCATCACTCAGGATGGAATGATACAGGGCTTTCATGGCATTTTTTGCCTGTTCTCCCTGCAGTTCGCGGCCCAGATTGAGGATCAGATACGGTACTCCGAACACCTGCGCTTTAAGATCCGTGTACCGGACATCGTTTCTCAGATAAAACTGGATCCTTCGTTTCTGCAAATCCAGCACCTCCGGTTCTCTGGCCAGCGGCTCCTCCACCTCCAGCAGCACGCTCTCTCTGTCCTCCAAATGTTCTTTCATGATTCCTAAAATCTGACTGCCGGTTCCTTTTCCCCGTCCCTGTTCCATGACAGCAAAATAATCCAGCAAAAAGAAATCTCCGGTTTTCAGCAGGCAGGTGTAAGCTGACAGGCTGCCGTTTTCATAATATCCATATGGGAAGTATTTTCCCTCTTTTACGGCCTTTTCCATAATATAAAAAGGCTTGATCTCATCCGCCGGGAAATGATTTCCCATCTGGGTATCATACAGATGACGGAATTCCGCCAGCTGCATCAGTCTGCGTTCCATAATATATCCTCCTTGATTTATCATTCTCAATGGCGGCCTCCTCCGCCGCCATGTCCGTTGCTTCCGCCGATGGAGCCTCCACCTCCTCCGTGTCCGCCGGAATCATGATCCGTCTCAATCTTCTGCCTTGTCACATGGGAGCGAAGGAAAATATCCTGCCGCTGGTTGATTTTCACTCCTCCTTCCGGCACGTAGGTGGATCGTCCCGTTGTTGCTTTTCCTTTATTGCCAATGAGATTGCAGGCGGCAAAAATACCGGCAGCCACCAGAGCGATCAGCAGCAGCCAGATATTTCCGATACGAAAATGACACAGGTTGAGATTCTGCATCTCCGCAGCAGCCGTCTCAATCATGGTCTCATAAGCGCCATACGGATCTTCATTGACCGTCTCATTGGTTCTGTCAATGACAAACTGAATCGTGCGGTCATCCAGCTTTTCCGTTACTTTTCCTGTTGTACACAGCCAGCAGTACCCGGTCGCCCAGTTATCCACATAAATCATCCCGTCTCCATTGGGATGATTCCAGCCAAATTTATATTCTTCGTAATAGCTCTGGGCGTAATCCCGGATGGCATAATAATCGTCAATTTCGGGATCCCGGATGGTGAGCAGTACGATATCCGCACCGATCATTTCTTCCTTTTTCGATAAAAGCTGCAGCAGATCGGCCTCCTGCGCATCAGTCAGTACATTTGCCTCATCAAATATCCTTTCTTCCGTCAGACACTGGGTATTGGTCCGGGCTTCTTTCGACGCCATCATTCCCTGAAATACGCCGTATTTGAGAAACAGTCCCAGTCCGCCCAGCACCAGGCCTGCGATGAGGATTCCCAGCGCAACATTCCGATATGTCTTATTCATTTACAGCACCTCCAGAAAATAACATAACATTTTCAGAAAAAAGAACACCAGCGCAAAAATCCCCGCACTCATACCGAATACCCTGGCCAGGCTGACCGGAGGCCCGCCGACAACTTTACCGGTCTGCCCGTTGATGTAGAACGGATATTCTTTCCCGTTATAGCGGTATATGTATTTCCAGACCGGCAAAAAAGCGAAAAAAGTATCTTCCACATTATTCTCTTTCTTGTCCACAAACGGCCGGATCATGGTATAACCGGCATTTTCTTCAGCCAGATACCCCTCCGAAAAACTATCCGCTTTCTCCTCAGCCCTCGGCCGGAGAGCCTCGCTGTCCTGCTCATAAACATCCGCCTGAAAACCAGACAGATATTCCGGTGTGAAGTCCCCTAACTCGCCATATTGATAAGGCTCCAGCAGATCCATCATCCCGTCCTCCATGGCGACAGAGGCATCCACCGGGATCTTATCATATTCCACCTCAAAATCCCGGACCAGGCGGTAAATTCTGGTCTCCGTGATCTCATAGTCACCCTCACGCCAGGTCCGCACCCGGTCTCCTTCTCCCTCAAAATGGATATGACTGCGGAAGTCATACATCCAGAAAGGTACATAAATTCCTTCCATGGATTCAAGGCTCGCCGCCGAACAGAAATTGGACGGCAGAAACAACTTGCCGGAAAAAGTTTCCTGCAGTTTTTCCGCCGCCTGATGTTTGTCCATGCCAAACGGAAGAAGCAGACGCGGATGATAGTCTCCTTCCATCCTGTCCTCCAGAATATGAAAGGTCTGACAGTAAGGACACCGGCAGGCAAGAGTATATTCTGTCGTCTCAATCTGTCCGCCGCAATTGCTGCATATGTGGATTTCTTTCTGCGGAATCTCCTGCTGACTTTCCTCGCTGCCGCAGCTTTCACATATCATCTTCTTTTTTTCGGGATGATATGTTACATTTCCTCCACAGTTCTTACAACGATAAAACATAATTTCCTCCCCGGATATCATATATCCTGTTCTCCGGCATAAACTGTAATACATTTTTGCAGGCCGACTCTCTCCACTGCCGCCGGCGCCCTGATCCGCCGCAAACCGCAGACGATATTACAGCCGGCTTTTCCTGAAAGGAGGATTCCTTTGAAAAAATATATTACTGCCTTATGCCTGTTTCTTTTGTTTATCCTGTCTCCTTATCATACCATAAATTTGCGTTCAGCGGAAACACCTTCGGGACTTTATGCCAAAGCCGCCATTCTGATGGATGGGACAAATCAGCGGGTCCTGTTTGGAAAAGAAGAAAAAACAGAACTGCCTATGGCAAGCACCACCAAAATCATGACCTGCCTATACACTCTGGAACACGGCAATCTCTCAGATGTAGTTACCTTTTCTGAAAGAGCCGCTTCCGCTCCCAAGGTACATCTGGGTGCTAAAGAAGGCAGTCAGTTCCTTTTATCAGATCTTCTCTACGCCCTCATGCTGGAGTCCTACAATGACGCCGCCGTGGCTATTGCCGAGCATCTGGGCGGTTCCGTGGAGGCCTTCTGTCAGGCCATGACCGAAGAAGCCCGTTCCTACGGCTGCTATCAGACTTCCTTCGAGACCCCCAATGGTCTGGACAGCGACAATCATTATACCACCTGCTACGATCTGGCCATCCTCACCTGTCATGCTCTGAACAATAAAAATTTCCGCAGCATCATCCGGGAACCTTCCTACACCATCAAGGAAATCACCAGCGGCCAGACCTATTCTCTGAACAACAAAGACGCTTTCCTCACCTCTTATCCCGGCGCCATCGGCGTCAAAACCGGTTTCACTAACAACGCCGGCTACTGTTTCGTAGGTGCCGTGGAAACCGACGACCGTCTGCTCATCTCCGTAGTGCTGGGCAGCGGCTGGCCACCCAACCGCAGCTATAAATGGAAGGATACCCGCAAACTCATGGATTACGGCATGGAGAATTTTGAAAATGTGACCATCTCCCTGGGCGACAGCGTTCCCGGGCAGCTTCCTGTGGAACACGGGCAGGCTAAAATCTGCGACATCAGCCAGCCCGGCACCGCCACCCTTCTTCTGAATCCGGAAGAAGAACAGGCCGTCTGCACCACCGACCTTCTTCCCTGCCTGGACGCCCCCGTCCGCCAGGGAGATTCCGTCGGCACCGTGACACTGTCCATCAACGGAGAAACCTACCGGACATACCCCGTGACAGCAGCTGCCAGCGTAAAACGCATCAACTACCGCTGGTGCCTGGAGAGGCTGGTGAGGGAGTATTTTTATAGATAAGGAGTAAATTTCTTTGCAACCCATAGAAGGCTGCTTTACCGAAGACAAGTCATTGATAAAAGTTTTCCTCCTCCACTTCGGCAGGCTGACACCTGGCTGTATCTCATCAATATAAATCAGACGCCTGCGCTCACAGTCGTCGTCAAACCATATCAATGACTTGTCTTCTCCAAATGCAGTCTACGTGCATAGAAATTTACAAGAATCCTGTGCTACGTTGGCCAAAACAGTTAGTTATGGCAACATGCGGCCACTCTGATTTTATAATCTAAAGCAATATCTGTGCAGGCAGCGATAACCTGGTGAGCGAGCCATTCAGGTAGCTTTGCAGTCGTTTTGAATCAGGTGATTTTGCTATAATCCGGGTAATGCAGACAACAGGGATTTGCGGCATAGTTTGAGGCTGATAGAAAAACGTATCGGGAAAGATCGACGACGACTGTGAGTGCAGGCGTTTCTGGTAGTCATAAAAGGGGCATAGTTGTCAGCCTGCCGAAGTGGAGGAGGAGACTTCCCTGACTACGTTTTTCTATGGTACATACAAAGCGCAAATCCCGTCTGTTCATCCATACCCGGATCATTTCAAGACCTTTAAATTCAAATCGACAAATCCCACCTCTCATAAAAATACTCCCGCAGGTCCTCACCCGCGGGAGTATATATTTTATGTTCTTTTATGAATGGCGATAAAAAACAGCCGTCTCCTATCTTCCGATCAGCGTATTATACAGCTCTTCGTAACGTTTCTTGGAAACGCCCCAGGACAGGTCTTTCTTCATGCCTCTCTTGACCATGTTATCCCAGACCTTCTTCTGTTCGAAGAAAATGTACTTGCTGTAGTTGATGACATTCACCATGTCATCTCCATTATAATTGGTGAAAGAGAATCCATCTCCGGTATCCTCAAACTCATTCAGCGGTTCCACCGTATCTTTCAGTCCACCCGTCTCTCTCACGATCGGAACGGTTCCATAGCGGAAAGCGATAATCTGTGTCAGTCCGCAAGGTTCAAAGAGGGACGGCATCAGAAATGCATCCGCTGCAGCATATAATTTATGTGCCAGATCATCGGAGTAAAGGATATTGGCAGATACTTTGTTCGGATAACGATATGCATAATAGCGGAACATATCCTCGTATCTCTGCTCGCCGGTACCAATGACAACCAGCTGTGTATTATCGTCTACGATTCTTTCCATACCATACTGAATGAGGTCAAGACCCTTCTGGTCTGTCAGTCTGGAAATGAGACCGATCAAATACTTATCCGGGTTCACCTCAAGACCCAGCTCTTTCTGGATAGCCTCTTTATTGGCTGCTTTGCCTTTCTTGTAGCTGCGCACATCATAATTGGAATAAATAGATCCGTCTGTCTTCGGATTATAGACGGTATAGTCAATACCATTCACGATACCAAACAAACTCTGATTTCTCGCACTCAGAAGGCCGTCCAGTCCCTCGCCGTAATACGGAGTCTGAATCTCCTGAGCGTAAGTATTGCTCACAGTGGTGATGAAATCAGAATAAACAATTCCACCCTTTAACATATTGGCGTCTTTCTTATATTCCAGCTTATCCGGTGTGAACAGATAATCCGGAAGTCCGGAAAGCCCCTTGATCGTCTTGATATCCCAGATACCCTGGAAACGCAGGTTATGAATGGTCATGATCGTCTTGATGCCCCAGAAGAACGGATTCGCCGCAAACTCCGTCTTCAGATATACCGGGATCAGACCTGTCTGCCAGTCGTGACAGTGAATGATATCCGGTTTGAAATCCACAATCGGAAGAATGGATAATACTGCTTTACAGAAGAAAATGTACTTCTCCACATCTGTTCTGGTATCGGCATATGGCTTCTCAGCGCCAAAATAATCCAGGTTGTCAATGAAATAATAGGTGATGCCATTATACTCATACTTCATAATGCCCACATGAGTATGAGGAACCATCGGTCCTGTGCCCATGTAAAAATGTGTGACATACTGGAAAGTGTTACGGAACTTATCCGGAATACCCCGATAGTTCGGCATAATCACTCTGACATCCCACTCATTCTTGTCAAACTCTTTTGGCAATGCCCCCACAACGTCTGCAAGTCCCCCCGTTTTCATAAACGGTACACACTCAGAAGCAGCAAATAAAATCTTCTTCATGGTAATCCTCCTCGAATAAAAAGTTTTCCCTTTGTTAAAGTATATTCAGGATACTGCGTACGGTCACGTCCAGCTGAAATGCGCGCGGCGGTGCGTAAGTTCCTTATATTTCATTGTACAACAATTTTGCGTGAATTACTATGATAAATTAAGAAAAAATTGAGATTTGTAAAGATGGTAACAGCTATCTGCTCAGACAGACAATGACGCAAGGGCACATACGGATTCGCCCGTCTCGACCCTCAGTCGGACTGACCAGGGGTATTCATTGTAAAATGATTATATCAGTCCTCCCTCACAGCTCGCGGTCGAAAGCCGTATGTACCCAAAACGTCATTTGCCTGTTGAAAAGCCTTTGTTTCACCTTTACAAACATCCTGTGCTACGTTGACAAAACAGCAGGTTATGGTTACAGACGAATCAACTGATACCCAAA
>ERZ1643246.1922-NODE-1922-length-21240-cov-12.434034_pt1 | contig 21240 bp, 11 predicted proteins | sample MGYA00579265_ERZ1643246 | MGnify/ENA primary metagenome ERZ1643246 (study PRJEB29033, sample SAMEA4952261) | chicken gut metagenome | biome: Broiler Chicken; feature: Gastrointestinal Tract; material: Caecum | place: Ireland | collected 2018 | study: Broiler...
AAGCCTCTGTTTTTTCTCCACATAATTCTGGTAATTGAACCATTATATATTTACGGTTACCACCATCTTCAGCATTAAGTTGCATTACTGCGTGGGCTGTTGTTGCTGAACCACTAAAAAAGTCTAGTATTATATCATCTTTTTCAAAATGACAACCAGCATCAACTAACATTTTAATATAATTTGAAGGCTTAGAATAATCAAATAATTTTTTTATGTTAAATAAATTTTCTAATTCTTCATATGCGTCTTCATTTGTACCTTTAATATCAATACCATTAATATAGCTTCCGAACCCTTTAAAATCATCTATATCAAAAACTTTAAAAACACGAATTTGAAAATTTATTGTATTAATAACAAATTTACAACCTTTCTGTAATTGATTATTAAAGTTTTCTTGAGACCAAACAAATGGTGCTTTTATACTAAATTTATTTATAATTTTACCATTTTTAACTATAACATCATTTAATAATTCAACTGGATTTAGCTCATCACCATAAATTCCTTTATTATAAATACCATCTTCAAGTTTAGTGTGAATAATATTTTCTGGTATTTCTAATATTGAAATTTTATTTGTTCTTTTTATTATAGGTTGAGATTCATTATTACTAGCTTGTCCTCCATAAATACCTCTTAACTTTTCTATATTTTTTGAATAAACTAAAATGTATTCTGTTAAACTAACTATATTTTTTGATAAAAAACTTCCTTTTCTTTTTTTACCCCAAGTTATTATACCTATAAAATTTTCTTCTCCAAAAATTTCATTACACAATTTTTTAAGATTATCAATTTCATTATCATCTATACTAATAAAAATAACACCATCATCTTTTAATAGTGTGTGTGCTAACATTAATCGTGGAAACATCATATTAAGCCAATTTGTATGAAAACGTCCACTTGTTTCTGGATTAGATTTATTTATACTACTTATTATATTTTTATAGTTTTCTAAACTATCTTCATAATTATCATCATATACAAAATCATTTCCTGTATTATATGGAGGGTCTATATATATCATTTTAATTTTGTTATAATAGCCTTGTTGTAATATTTTTAATACCTCTAGGTTGTCCCCCTCTATGTATATGTTTTCTGTATCATTAAAATTTACACTTTCACTTTCACAAGGTAATAATGTTGCTTTTGTTCTTTCTCTTGCTACTTTATAACATTCATTTTTACCTTTCCAAGTAAATTCATACTTTTCAAAATCTTTTTCATCATATTCCCCCAATATGTTTAATAACTGGTCTATTTTGACTTTTCCCTCAACTACACATTGTGGAAATATACTTTTTAATTTCTCTATATCTTCTTTTACTATGTCTTTTGAATAACCGTCCATTTTTCCTCCTTAAAATATTATAAAAATTCAACCTCTATTTGAGCATAAGAAAACTCTTTTCCAATAATATGTTTAGCTGTTACCATTTCAGATGTATCTTTAAATGCTTTTCTACTAAATACCATTTTAGAAGGGGCATATTCAATAGCCTTTTCTACAACTTCAATAGGAATATTTTCTTCAAAACAAATCATAACTAAACAATCTTCACTTATGTAATAAAATTTATAATTATCTATATCTAAACTATAAATTTTTTCTGTTAAAGGAAATCCATTTTTTATTAATATTTCAAAAATAGCATCTACTTCTGTTCTTCCATTTACAATAGTTTTAGTATTATTTAAAAAATATTGTAAATCTTCTTCAGTTGTTAAAGGAACATTCCATTTATTAAAGTTTGTACTATCTAGTTTAAACACCCTAAAGCCTATATCTAAATTTTCTGTATTTTCCATTTCTTCTTTTATTTTAGCTCCAGCTCGTCTAATACGTTCTTTACCTATTTCACATATATTTTTATAACCATTTTTATAAGCCTCTGTTTTTTCTCCACATAATTCTGGTAATTGAACCATTATATATTTACGATTACCACCATCTTCAGCATTAAGTTGCATTACTGCGTGGGCTGTTGTTGCCGAACCACTAAAAAAGTCTAGTATTATATCTTCTTTTTCAAAATAAATTCTATTCAATAAATACTTTATTAACTCTATTGGTTTAGAATATGAAAAATAATTACTCATTTTTAATTTATCTAATAATTTTGAAGCTTGTGTACTAGAAAATTCATCAATAACTCCTATTGGTGTTTGTTTTCTTTCAATAATATTTCCTTCATTATCACATTTTAAATACTGTTTTGTATAAACAGTCCATATATTATTTTTATCTTTCTTTATTTCTATAAAACCATTTTCTAAACCCCATTCAAATTTTGGTTTACTCCATCTCCAACAAGCTTTTTTACCATTATTATTATCTAATGGTTTAACAAAAGTACCATCAGGACATAAAATTTCATAATCTAAAGATTTAGAATATTGAATTGACCCCATACCTAATTTTTGTAAATAATAATAACCTCTATCATTAAAATATTTATCTTTTAATTTATATCTATCTGTATTATTTATATTAACACCTAATATATCAACTTTTTCAATATTTTTTGCATAACATAATATATATTCGTGCTTTATTCTAAATAATTTACTATCAGAACTACCACCACCTTCTTTATTAGTCCATACTAATTGAGTTATAAAATTATTTTCCCCAAAAATTTCATTACACAATTTTTTAAGGTTATCTACTTCATTATCATCTATACTAATAAAAATAACACCATCATCTTTTAATAGTGTGTGTGCTAACATTAATCTTGGAAACATCATATTAAGCCAATCTGTATGGAAACGTCCACTTGTTTCTGGATTAGATTTTCCTAAACTACTTACTATTTTTTTATAGTTTTCTAAACTATCTTTATAATTATCTTTATATACAAAATCATTTCCTGTATTATATGGTGGGTCTATGTATATCATTTTAATTTTATTGTAATAGCCTTGTTGTAATATTTTTAATACCTCTAGGTTATCCCCCTCTATGTATAAATTTTCTGTATCATTAAAATTTACACTTTCACTTTCACAAGGTAATAATGTTGCTTTTGTTCTTTCTCTTGCTACTTTATAACATTCATTTTTACCTTTCCAAGTAAATTCATACTTTTCAAAATCTTTTTCATCATATTCCCCTAGTATGTTTAATAACTGGTCTATCTTAACTTTTCCCTCAACTACACATTGTGGAAATATACTTTTTAATTTCTCTATATCCTCTTTTACTATATCTTTTGAATATCCATCCATTTTTTTCACTCTCCTACTTTACAAAATATAAATTTTGTTATATAATTAAATTAGGTAAAATTAATTTTTTAATTTTTTTCATAACTAATGGCATAATTAAATGCTATTAGGCTAAACTTCTTAAATAAAAGTAATAGTACTTAATTGTGCTATTACTTTTTACTTTTTAAAGTCTTTTAATCTTAATATTATTGATATAATCGTTGTAATAAGATTTAATGTTAAAAGTATTATCATTACTTTTTCAAATGTAGTCATTTTTTATATCACCCCTTTACAAATCATTTTTTTTAGTGTATAATTAAATTAACAAAAGGCAATTAAGATATTGCCAACAATGTTTTATACTATTTTAGTTTTAGTAATAGCACAAAACTTTGTTAGAGTGTGGGTGCTATTACTTTTTTGTGTTTTTAATAAGTACAATTATCAATCCTATGAAATTAATCATATTATTTGATAATGTAAGTAATATCATTATTACTTCATATGTACTCATAACACCACCTCCAATCTCTTTAGATTGAAAGGTTCACCTCCTTTGCCTTATACATTTAAGTATAAAACATTGTTGGCTTGTAAGTAACAACACTTACTATATCTTAATTACCCTTTATACATTTTACAACATTTTCTTATTAGTTGCAATATTTTTTTACAAACTTTTAATACACTTCTAAAATAAATAATCTTTCAAAATTTACGTTAAATTTTTCTTTTTCCTTTAAATCTTGGGCACTATTATTATAATTATTTTCAATTCTTATTTCATCTAAAAATAATTCTTGTTCTAATTTTTTAAGCTCCTTTTCTTTTAATGCTATCTTTTTATTTAGGCTTAATTTTTCTATTTTACTAATAGGTTGGTTAAGTTGTTCTTTTAATATGTTTAATTCTGTTTTTAAATTATTAATATTGCTTTTTAATTGTAATTTTTGTACTTTTAAATCTTTTTTTAAAGTATTTTCTTCTATTTTTTCCTTTTTGTTTATTTCATTTATAAATATTTTTTCATATTTTGATTTGTTTAAATGTTTTTCTATTTCATCTATATTTTCAATATTTATATTATCTACTTCTATAACTTCATCTACATCTAAACACATTATTTCTTCACATATTTCATTTGTTAGTATTGTACCTGTTTTAGTAACTCCTATAAACTCACAAAATATATTTGTTGCAAATAGTAAATGTTCTATTTGTGTTTTATATCCCAATATATAACAAGGCTCTATATTTTTATTAACTTTTACTTTAGCATATCCTTTTATTAAGCTATTAAGTTGTAATTTAAAGTTATTTAATAATTTTTGTGTGATATTACTTGTAAAAGTTAAATAATTATGGTGACTTATACCTATGCTCCTATCATACATACTGTATTTTATTTCTTTTTCTACTGTTGTTTGGTACATACTTTTAGGTATAGATTTTTTTATTATACTTATTGTTTTTGTTTCTTCATCATATTTAAAGCCTTTTTCATCTTTTAACATAAGTTTTGCTAATTCCCATATAGTGTCATTTATAAAGTCATTTTTATATTTTAAATATGCTGGATTTATTGTATATTTTTCTTCTATTTCTTTATTAAATACATATTTTACTATTGTTTCTGTATTATCTAATAACTGTATATTTTCTTCTCTGTTATCTTCTAGTATATTGTTATATTCTTGCTCTACTTCTTCTCTAGTACGCAAATTTATTTCCATATCTTCAGAAAAGTCTATAACAGTATCTGTCATTCCCATTATACCATTAAATTGTTTTAGCCTTTTATTTATAAGTTCCATTAAACGAACATCATAAAAGTTATTCTCATTAAAAAAATTTACTACTACTACATCAAATGCTTGTCCTTGCCTATGACATCTGCTTATACGTTGCTCTAGTTTTAATACATTATAAGGTAAATCATAATTTATTACAAAACAACAAAAATCTAAATTAAAGCCTTCAGAGGCTATATCTGTTGCTATTAATATATCAAATTTTCTTCTAAAATTATCTATTATACTATATTCTCTACTATTATCCCCATTAAACATTAATACATTATATTTACTACTTAAAATATTATATAAATATTGTTGTGTTATTTTACTTTCTGTAAATATAATAGCTTTTTTATTAGCTCCTACTTTTTTTAAACTACTAAATACATTTTTTATTATTAATTGTAATTGTTTAGCCTTATCACTTGATTTTATATTTTTTGTAAGCTCCAATATATCTTTTAGTTGTTGTAATTCTTCATTACAATTTTCTATACTTTCAGCTCTTTTTATTACATTTTCTATCATATTTGAAAAGCTATTTATAGATGATGATAAATTTTTAGTAAACATTAATGTTAAGTCGTATAGCTCCATTTTAGGAAATATCTTTTTATTTTCCATTCTTATATAGTTTTCTATCATAGCATATAGCTTTTGTTCTTTTGTATTAAAATTATATTTTACCATCTTTATTATCCTATTTGGTATTTTTACATAATGCTTTACTTGTCCCTTTAATGTTCTAAAGCAATATCTATTTATTTCACTTAATAACTCATTATAATTTTTTTCTCTTTTATAATATCTTTTAAAAAATGTATATTTATCCATTCCATTAAAAGCATTTTCATCTATAAATTTTATAATACCATATAATTTTAATATATTTATTTCAAATGGTAATGGTGTTAATAATAATTTAAAGCTATCTTTTATACTTTCTCTTAAATCATTAATATACTTATTTTTATCATTGTAAAAATTTCCTACTCGTTGAGCTTCATCAAATATAACTATATCAAATCTAGCTTGTCTTAATAATTCAAATTTATTGTTTAAATACTCATATGTTGTCAATACAACTTTATTATTAAATATATTTTTTGTATCTTTTTTTTCTCCAGTTAATACTTTATAATCTAATGTTAAATTATAATTCATTAATTCATTCCATTGTCCTATTAATGATAGTGGTGTAACTATTAATATTTTTTTACCCTCTATGTAATTTTGTGATATGAAAATCATTGATGTAAAAGTTTTTCCTAGTCCAGCTTCATTACCTAATATTAACCCTTTTTCTCTACTATCTAGTGCATACATTGTTTCAGCTATTTGATGTGGATACACTTTCATAGCAGAAGATGAAAAAGTAGGGATTAATCTTTCATATCCTTCTCCATTTAATAATTTATAAATTTCTGATATTTGATAAAATATTTGGTACATATTCTTATTTAACATAAAATAATACTCCTAGATATTAGATTATTTTTATATTATCTTTTATATTATACAAAATTTATAAAATATTTTCTATACTTTTTTATAATCTATATACTTATATTTCAATTTTAATATAATGTTATATTGTAAGTTAAAGGTAGTGTAAAAATGAACCCCCCTCCAGTTCATTTTTTAATGCTTTTATATCTTTAAAAACATATATCATTTGTATTATTTTCTTTAATTTCTCTTTTTTAATTAAACTATATTTACCATTACAAATTTCATTATTTATTTCAAATATTGTTAAATTTTCATTTATTGTACTTTTATTATTATCATTTATATTTTTATCATCTTCTTTATTTTGTATATTTTCTACTCCTTCAATATTTTTAACTTCTTTTATAGGTGTACCATTTTCTATATTATTTATATTTATTGTATATAGGTTAGATGTTTGTTTCCCTGTTATATCTAAAAATCTTTCTGTTTTCTCAATATATCCTACTTCTACAAGGTAATTTAAAGCTCTTTTTGTTGTAGAAACAGATATATTTAAGTCTTTAGATATAGTTTTTATACTAGGGAAACAAACTAACTCTTTATTAGCTCTATCAATTAAATATAATAATATACTTAATGGTCTACTTTTTAAATTTCTTTTATATAATATATTTTTTATTTCTGACTTTTTCATAATTTTAAACTCCTTTTGACAACTTTTTTATTTTAATTTTAATTCCATATACTCCAAAAAGCTCCACCAGCTCCAGCACCTTTTCTAGCTTCATTTATTATTAAGTCTATATCAAACTGCTGTTTGCTCCTTTTGTAACTAGCTGGGTCTGCTACAAGTATTTTTCCCTCGCTTGTTATACCTCTTAATACTATAAAGTGTCCACTATTTGTAAATGTTCCTTTACTCATTAAAGCTACTACTAACTTACCATTATTAAGTGCCTCTACTACTTTTGCCTTATCATTTCCTAGTCCCTCTGCATTAAGTCCAAAAGCCTTTGCACAATTTGGTATTAAGCTATGGTATGAACCACTCCCTTTAGCATAATATCCATTTTCAACACTCCATTTGCACATATAGATAGGGTCGTATATTTGCCCTGTTAAACTAGATACTACAATAGCCATTGAAGTCGGGCCACATCCGTGCGTCCCGAATTTATCTGTACCATATAATTGATTTTTATAATTTTCATCTAATTGATTAAAATATACAACACTTATTTCACTATCTGTAAAAGTTATATCTCCATAATCTTGTCCACTTCCTTCAATATAGTCTTTATCATAAATACCTATACTTTGATTATACCCATAGTCTTTTTGAAATTCCTCTATTGCTAATATTTCATCTCCAAAAATAAATTCTTTAAACATATCTAAAGGATTTGTTATTAAATATAAAAAAAAGGCTATTAACATTAATAGCCCTGTAACAACTGACACTATAAATATTAAAGCCTTTTTCCTTTTTTCTTCATCTATTGATAATTGAATTAATATTTTTATTGCTAATTCTTTCATATATTAAAACCTCCTTATAAAAGAAAAAAATATTCCTAAAAGAAATACTTTAATAGTTTTTTATTATATATAATTAAATTAATAAAAGCAATCAAGTATTTATCTACTGATTGCTTTTATTTTTCATAATATTTATTATTAAACAACTATATATTAAAAATCTATTTTAAGATTTATCTTTCAAATTATTAGTTTATACTATAAAATATTTTTATTTAATATGTTCAGATACTATTCTAGCAGCATCTTCAATTAATTTATTATCATATTCTGCATCTTTATCTTCTTTTTTAGAAAGTATTGATACAAATATAGGCTTACCATTTGGTGGTGTTACAACTGCTATATCATTTCTAGTACCATAATCTCCAGCACCACTTTTATCAGCAACAACCCAATCAGAAGGTACACCAGCCCTAATTAAAGCATCTCCTGTTGCATTATTTGACATCCAATCTAATAATATTGCCTTTTTTTCATCTGATAAAATATCACTTGTTAAATATTCTTTTAAATTAAGTGCTAATTGTTTTGGTGTACTAGTATCTCTTTCATCACCTGGTGTAGCCTCATTTAATTCTGGTTCTTGTCTAGCAGGTTTAGTAACAGTATCTCCTATTTTATTTAATGCTTTCTCAAAACCAGCTACTCCGTCAAGAAGTTGAAACTGTAAATTACCTGCTGTATTATCACTTTGTCTAACTGCAGCCTCACATATTTCTCTAATAGTCATTCCTGTATCAACTTTGTCTTTTGAAACAGGTGCATATGATAAAACATCTTCTTGTGAAAAATGGATTACATTTTCAAGTTCTTCTATAGAATATTTTTCTAAAATTGCAGCAGCAGCTAAAGCTTTATAAGTGGAGGCATATGCAAATCTTTCATCTTCATTATATGCTATTTCACTATTATTTTCAGTATTTAACGCATAAACACCTAATGTAACTCCATATTGTTGTTCTAAATCTTTAAATAATTTATCTATTTCTGAATTTGATTCTACATTTTCTGTTGACTCTACATTTTCTGTTGTATTTTCTATTATATTTTCTGTATTACTATTTATTTTAGAATCTTCATTTGTACAACCAACAGCTATTATTGAAATAAATGTACTCATTATTAATATACTAAATTTTTTCATTTTTTCTAGTTTCTCCTTGATGTCTTATTTTAATTTATATATTTGTCCTCCTTTCGTTATATAAAATATCATATACATAAGATAATAGTCAAGACTTTTTTATAAATCAAATTTGAATAATTTTTAATGAGATTATAAAAATTAGAAATACTTATACTATTTCAACAAAATATTTGTATAAATAAAAGAAATAAATAAAAGAAAAGAAAAAATTATTTAATATATATACTATATATAATAGCTAAATATCTAAATTATTTTAGTTTTAAAAAAATATTTTATAAAATGATAATAACTTTTAAATAGAAACAGTTAATATTATAATTGTCTTTTCTATATTTCAATCTATTTTTATCTTCCCCCACTTTTACCCATATATTCCAACTTATACTCTGGTATAGTAAAGTTTATATGTAGCCTTTTTGCTCCAGCCATAAACAAGGCGTGTCCTCGTTTTTTAGCAAGTAATAAATCTTGCTCTGCTTCTGTTAAATCATATAGTTTAGTTGTTTCTTTTAAATTTTGTCCATCTGTTCCCATAAGTATTTTGTATGTTGGTATATCTAAAAGTGCTTGTCCATATTGTTTTATATTATCACTTAAAAAATCTACTACACTATGTGATATTACTGCCAAACTTCCCTCATACTTTCTAACTCTTTTCATCATATTTCTTAAATATACAAGTGATTGAGGTACTTTTTCATCTATCATTAAATAACTTTCATCACATATTAGCATTATTTTCTCATTTCTATTTTTGCATATCTTTTCCCAACAATAAGTCAATATATTAAAATATTGTGTTCTTTTTACATTGTCTGATGTACCTTGTAAGCCGTTTGTATCAAAACATATAAAGTTAGAATTATCTTCAACTGTTGTATGTCCATTCCATATAAAGCTATCACTACCATTAGCTATATCTGATAATAAAATAGCTATTTCTGATAAGATATTACTTTTAGTAGCTTGTAATTCTTGTAATATTAAATTATGTAAATCTTTAAATGTTGGAAAATCTTCTGCTTTTAATTTTGTTACATCTGTATTCCAATCTATATTAAAATTATTATATAACTTAACTAACATATTTTTTAATGTAGCCATTTGCATATCTGTTAATGAATTGTTATAGAGGCTAAAAAATATTTCTAAATTTTTCATATGTAAAGCTAAATCATTTATACCATTATCTTCATTAAATAGTCTATCTGTATCACTTTCATCATCTTTAGGTAATGGTCTTATTTGTAATGGATTTATTTTTCCTTTTGTTCCTCCAACTGTATTTATAAGATTACCACCTAAATTTTTACATAGTTCTTTATACTCTGATTCTGGGTCTATAAGTATTATTTTAGTATTATTCATATATTCACTAATAATTATATGTTTTATAACAGTAGATTTACCTACACCACTATTTCCCATTATTACAATATTTGAGTTTGTTCTGTCGCTCTCTCTTTTCCATATATCTGTTATAACAAGTCCTCCATTACTATCTGCCCCTAAATAATAACCAGCACCATCATTAAAGCCACTCCTTGCAAATGGAAAGCCACCTACAAATGTTGAAATAGGTACTATTTTTTGTAGTATATTTTCTATTTTTTCTTTATTAGTAAAAGTAGGGTAGATATGTTTAAATAATTCCTTTTGTAAGTTTGGTATAGCTCTCATTTTACATTTTAATACACTTATTATACTTTCTGAACGTCTACAAACTCTCTTAAAGTCTTGTTCTTCTCTTGACATTGTAGCTACACAAATTGTCATAAGTGCTACTGTTTCATTTTCTTGGTCTATTTGTGAAATTATTTTTTCTCCATCTTCTGCTGATTTTTCTGCTCTCTGTCTAGTTAAAGGGTCTTTTGAAGATTCTGCTAAACTTCTATCATATGTAATATTTTTTGATATAGATGCTATTAAGTTTGTATTATCAACTGGCTTTATACCTATTGTTACAACTGTGTTAGGTATATTTGTTATTTTAGATAACCATTCACTTTTTACTTTATTAGGATATTTTATAATACCATAAATTTTAGTAAAACTTTCACCTATATGTAAAGTATTTTTATTAAATCTTAACCCTATTGGTGTTAATATATCTAACATAGGATTAATTTTTTTCTTTTTACTTTTTATAATTGTTTTTTTACTCATTTTCTTCTCCTTTTTTGTCTTTTTTATTTTCTTCTATTATAAGTATTGGTACATCTTTTGAATATTCTGTGTCCTCTAAATGTGCATAATAAGGATTATTTATTAAGTTAATAAATCTCATTATTTCCCTTTGATTTAATATTTCACAACCTATATTGTTTATAGTAAATTTTTCTGCAAGTAACATAGCTTTTCTGTTTATTTCTTTTTCAATACCTTCTTGATATTTTTCCCATATAACTAAATAAAATTGTCGCTCTACTATATCCCCACTTAATGCAAAATTGTTCATTTCAATAATTTCTTTTTTCAATAATTCTTTTTGACTATCATTAGAAAATTTTATCATTTCTTGCATATTTGTTATTATTGGACTTATATCAACTGGTCTTGATACTGCTATAAATTTAAAAGGGTATTGTATTTCTGATAGTTCTGCTGTTAAAGACTTCATTAACGCCTCCTTTTCATTTTTACTATATAAGTCTATACTTATACTGTCTATCTTTAAATACATCATAATATTGCCCTCATTAGTATATAAATATTTATCATTTATATCTTTTATATTTATAAATTCTTGAGCTGTTTCTCTGTCAAAATCTTGTTCATCTTTATATTTTTTATTAGTAGAATTATTTATATATAATATCAAAATACTTCCACCTATAATTACACTTGTTAATATTATTATTGGTATTATTAATGTTTCCATTTTTCCTCCTTAAATAAAAAATATAAAAGGTAGGATTAACCCTACCTTTTATATTTTAAATGAATTATTTTAATAACCTGTTTTAGGTAACTTACCATCAAACGTTGGTGTTGTACTTATTACTGTTGTTGTAAATTTATCTTCGTGTTTTACTGTTTGCATATCATATTTACCACCAACTGTAAGTATATTAGTAAATTGTTCATTTTTCTTAACATTACTATTTACTTTTGCATAAAGGAATGGCTTTTCTACTTCTCTAAAGCCTACGCCAACGCTATCAAATTCATATCTTAAATCTGTAATATATTCATCTTTTTGTAAGCCTTTAGTTAAGTCTATTTCATATACTCTGTCTGTAAATAAGTTATCTTGAAGAATTTTAAACTGATTATTTTTATTAGTTTTATAAGTTATTTTATATTTCATATTTTGATTAAATGTACCTGTAAATATTCTTTGTACTGTTATAGCACTTGGTAAACTTTCGTGTATGTAAAATTCATCTAAAGCTACACTTGATAAATTTTGAAGATTATTAAAGTCATATCTTATTATATCTCCTGCTTTAGTTTCTTTTACTGTTGATTTTTCTCCACCAGTTTTTAAATCAACTGATTTGTTTTCTACTTCTAACTTAATAACTTCTTTATTTTCTTTTATACTTACTTCAAACTCTTGTTCATTTAAGACATAATAAGCTGGTGCTTTAGTTTCTTTTACATAGTATGTTCCTTGTCCTAGCTTTTTCTCAAGATAAATTCTTCCGTCTTTATCTGTTGTAAATTTGCCCATACTTTGCTTTTTAGCATTTAATATTTCAAATTCAACACCAGCTATTGGCTTTTTAGTTCTTTCATCTATTTTATTTATTTCAAGTGTAGCAAGTGGATAGTTTTCCCACTCAACCATTATTTCAGTACCTACTTCAATCTTAACTTTTCTTACACCTTTATCAAGTGCATAACCTTGAGGGACTGCCACTTCTTCAATTAAATAAGTTGTAGGTTCTAACATATCAACAAGGTTAATTTCGCCCCATTTATCTGTCACAAATTCGCCTACATTTTCGCCACTTTCTTTAGTAAATTTGAATTTAACACCAGCTATTGGCTTTTTAGTTACAAAATCAATCTTTTTAAGTCTTATACTGCCTAGTTTATCATTCTCAAATACAACTTGTGTATATTTATCTGATTTAACTTCTACATTTTGTACATTATTGTTTAAAGCATATCCTTTTGGTGCTGTTGTTTCTTTAACAGTGTACCAGCCTTGCTCTAAACCATTTATTGTAATTAAGCCATTTTCATCTGATATATAGTTAGCTCCTATAAGTTCGCCGTTTACTTTTCTAACTTCAAATTTTGCTCCTTGTAAAGGCTTAGATGTTTTACTATCTCTTTTTAATATTTGAATACCTGTCTTTTTGCTGTTATATATTTCTATTTTTTGAGGCTCTCCTTGTTTTAAATGAACAAGTTTAACAGTATTATCTAATATATAACCTTGTGGAGCTTTAATTTCTTGTACTTTATAAGTACCAGCTTTTAAATTTGGTACAACAATAGTACCTGTAATATCTGTTGTATATTCTCCTACAAATTTATCGTCAACAGTTGTAACTTTAATAGTTGCGTCTGCTAAAGGTTGTTTTGTAACTGTATCAAGTTTAACTATTGTTAAGCTGTCATATTTTTTGTTAAATAATTCTACAATTTGAGGCTTATCTTCTTTTAGATGAACAAGTTTAACAGTATTGTCTAATATATAACCTTTTGGTGCTTTAACTTCTTGCACTTTATAAATACCAGCTTTTAAGTTTGGTACAACAATAGTACCTGTTTCATCTGTTCTATATTCGCCTATTAAAGTATCTTCTGCTGTTGTAACTTTAATAGTTGCATCTTCTAAAGGTTCTTTAGTTGTTGCATCAAGTTTAACTATTGTTAAGCTATCATATTTTTTATTGAATAATTCTACAATTTGAGGCTCACCTTCTTTTAGATGAACAAGTTTAACAGTATTATCTAGTATATAACCTTCTGGTGCTTTAACTTCTTGTACTTTATAAGCTCCAGCTTTTAAGTTTGGTACAACAATAGTACCTGTTGCGTCTGTTCTATATTCGCCTATTAATTTATCATCTGAAGTTGTAACTTTAATAGTTGCATTTTCTAAAGGTTCTTTAGTTGTTTTATCAAGTTTAACTATTGTTAAGCTATCATATTTTTTATTAAATAATTCTACAACTTGTGTTTCTCCTTGTTTTACAACAACTGTTTTAGCTGTATTGTCAAGTATATAACCTTTTGGTGCTTCCACCTCTTGAACAGAGTAGCTACCAGCTTTTAAATCTGGAATTACTATTCTACCTGTTTTATCTGTTCTATATTCGCCTATTAATTGAACACTATTTCCTAGTTTTTCAACTTTTATTTTTGCGTCTGCTAAAGGCTCTTTAGTTTCAGCATCATATTTTTGAATAATTAAGCTATTTGTTGGTTTGTTATAAAAGTCAAGTGTATATACTTTTCCATTTTCAACTTCTACTACTTGTGATTTACTTTCAAGTATATAGCCTTCTGGTGCTTTTATTTCTTCTACAATGTAAGTACCAGCTTTTAAGTCTGGTACAAGTATAGTACCGTTTATATTTGTTGTAAATAGTCCATTACCATTACCTACAACTTGTCCTTTTCCATTTGTGACTTTAAATACTGCTCCTTGTAAAGGCTCTTTTGTTACACTATCGTATTTTTTAATTAATATGCTTGTTTTTGGCATATTGAAAAATTCAAGTGTATGTATTTTACCATAAGTTATATGAATTGTTTGAGGTGTATCATCTAATATATAACCATTTGGAGCTTGTATTTCTTGTACTACATAAGCACCTACATCTAAATTTGGTATATGTATAAAGCCTTTTTCGTCTGTTCTAAATAAGCCGTTAGAAGTACCAACAACTTGTCCTTTACTATCTGTAACTTTAAATACTGCATTTGCTAAAGGTTCTTTTGTAATACTATCTAACTTTTTAATACCTAAACCTGCGTTCTTTCTATTTTCAAAAGTTACTGTAACTGCCGAAGTATCGTCTTTATTTAACCATATTGTTTCTGATTTTTCAAGCATTATATAACCCTCTGGAGCTTTTGTTTCTTGAATTACATAGCCTCCAGCTTTTAAGCCTGTAACAACTGCTACACCATTGCTATTAGTTATTACATTTGCAATAGTTGTACCATCTGTACCACTTGAACCACCGTCTGATATAATACTTACACTAAATGTTGCTCCTGCTAAAGGTTCTCCTGTATCTGCATCAACCTTTTTAATAATAATTGCATTTTTTGCAACGTTTTCAATAGTTATTTCTTTACTTTCTCCAGCTTTTAAGAAAAATTCATAAGTACCAGTACCTTGAATTTCATAACCTTCAGGTGCTTGTGTTTCTTGAAGTTTATACCAACCAGCTTTTAATGTTCCTGTTGGTATTTCAATTTTACCACGCTCGTCTGTAATATAATCTCCAATTTTTTCTACTGCACCGTCTTTATTATCTCCAGCATAAAAAAGACTAAATTTTGCACCTTTTAATGGCTCTTTACCTACACTTCCAACTTTATTAATTGTTAAGCTAGGCTTTTTAGCATTTTCAAAAATAACTTGTACTTGTTTTTCTCCTGTTTGGTTAGGCTCAAGGAAAACAAATTTTACATTATCTTCTGATAATAAATAGCCTTTTGGTGGCTCTAACTCTTTAATACAATACCAACCATACTCTGTAACATCAAGTACAATTTCCCCTTGTTCATTAGTAAAGTATTCGCCAACTTTTTCTAATAACCCTTGAGTTGTATTGTTTTCTGCTCTCCATATTTCAAATTTTGTTCCAGATAATACTTCTTTAGTATCTATATCTCTTTTAATTACTTTTAAGCTAGGCTTTTTGTCATTTTCAAAAGTGATAGACACTTCATTTTCTTCTGTTTGATTTGGCTCTAAATAAACAAATCTTATATTGTCTTTAGCTAATAAATATCCTTGTGGTGCAAGTATTTCTTTTACTGCATACCAACCATAATCAAGATTTTTAAGATTTATTTTACCATCTTCGTTTGTATAATATTCGCCGACTTTTTCAATTAAGCCTTGTACTGTGTTATTTTCTGCTCTCCATAACTCAAATTTAGCGCCACTTAAAGGCTCTTTTGTTTCACTATCTACTTTATTAACTGTAATACTAGGCTTTTTACTATTTTTAATAGTAACCTCATTAACTCTGTCATTTTCTACAACAACTGTTATAGGGTCTTTATTTAATATATAACCATTTGGTGCTTGTATTTCAGTTAATGTGTAAGTACCCTCAATTAATTCTTCAATAGTAGCTACACCGTCTACTGTTTCATCTGTGAAATATTCAGCACCACTTGTTGTATGTTTTAACTTAAATCTAGCACCATCTAATTTTTCGCCTGTTGCACTATCTATTTTAGTTATAACAAGACTTGTTTTAGGTTGGTTCTCATAAGTAATTTCAGTAGTTTCTCCCCATTTTAATACTGCAACTTTTGTTTCATTTGATAAAATGTAACCATTAGGGGCTTTAACTTCTTTTATTTCATAACTGCCTTGTTTAAGATTTTCAATTTCTATTGTACCATCTGCACCTGTTGTAAATTCTTGTTCATAGTCAAATAATGGATTAGATATTTTTAATACTGCTCCCTCAAGTGGTTCGCCTGTAATAGCATCTATTTTTTTAATTTTTAAAATACCATAAGGGTTATTTTCAAATCTAACTTGTGGGTATAATGTAGCATTTTTTTCACTTTCAACTTGTACTGTTTGTGAATTTTGTCCTTCTGCTATATCAAAATTAGGTGGTGGTGTAATTTCTGTTATTTCATAAGTACCAACATTAATATTTGATATTTCTATTACACCATCTTTACAAACTGCTTTACCACCATTAGGAAGTGGTATTTCAGCACCATTACTTGCTTGTATTTGAACATTAAAATCATATACACCCTCTGAAATACCTCTAATTTTAAAAATAGCACCAGCTACTAATTCATTTGTCTTTTTATTATATTTTAATATTTTAAGTCCACCTTTTCCTTTATCTTCTGGTGGTGGTGTACTTGTAGTTGTTGTAGTTCCTGTTGTACTTTCTGTACTTGTTTCTGTATTAGGCATATCAGTCTTAATCCAACTAATTTTATTTTTAGCAGTAGCATTACCTGTTGTTATAATTACATAATCTTGTAAGCTACTATTAGTATTAGCTGTTTTGTAACCTACTTGCATATTGCCACCAAAAAATTTAACAGTATAAGGTACACTATAATTTCCACTTTCTCCTTGTATTACATTCTTAGCAGTTTCTTTATCTAATACAATAGTAACTTTATCACTTTTTCTACTAGTTTTTTCAATAATAATACCTTCATAGTTTTTACCATCTATTTCTTTAGTTGTCCAGTTAAGCCTTGTTCCAGTTTTACCTTCTCCATCATAAAATTGTATTTTAGTATCTCCTGTTGCCCACTCTTTTATTTTAGGGTCTTCAAACTGTAATAATGTGTGTGAATAATTTGTATCACTTGTTAAATCTATTGTTAATATATATTCATTATCACTTAATTTCAGTTCACCATTATTTTTATTATTGTCTGCAATAGTTATAGTAGCAATACCTTTTTCAGGGTCATAAGGATTACTTTTACCTTTTGTATAAATTTGTTCAGCTAATTTTATAATTTTTTGAGCTTTTTTCTGTTTTTCACTACTTACACTAGGGTTAGGATACCAGCGTGTACTATTCCAATGTTCTCCATTAAATTTTACATTTTCAGCATTTTTGTATAAGTTAGGATATTGAAATAAATAATGTTCAATAGCTACTAATGTAGCATAGTATCTTTCTTCTTCTGTTAATTCATCAAAACCAGCAACATTAAATTTATTGTGTGGATAACCAGCAACAGCTATACCTAACAATATTTTATCATTTTCTGTAAGGTCTTTAACTTCTTTTACTGTTGTTGTAGTATTTTCTTTAGCTCCTTTATAAAAAGGGGAAATACAATAACCAACAGAAGTAGGGTCATTATTTTCTCTTGTTATATAATCTATAAAAGAATGTTGTCCTGCTCCTGCTTCATCTCCTTTAAAAGCAACTATTGCATCTGCTCCTTTATCTCCACCAACAAGATTGAATAATTCTTCATTATTTTTTGTTCTCTTAAAATTATAATTAGGAACAATAGGGACTGTTACTGTAAGTCCTGTTTTTTCATCAAATTTTTCACTTAAAGTTTTTATATCTTCTTGTATATTATCACTCTCAATAATTTCTTTTGGATTATTATTTTCTATTTCAACATTTACATTTTGATTATTAGAATTAGATGTATTATTATTATTATTATTATTGTTATTTGTATTTGGTGATGTATCAATAATAACTGTATCATCTATTATTAAGTCATCATTGCCATTTATAATTATATCTTCTCCACCTATTGATGGTATTTGTAAATCCCACTCATAGGCTAGAGTATTTGTTATATTTGAAAATAACATAATTAAACTTAATATTATTGCTATTATGTTTCTATAAAATTTATTATTTTGTTTCATAATTATTACTTCCTTTCAATTTATTATTTTAGATTTGTATTTTATAAAAGTAGGGTGGACTTCTAATATTTTTCATATATTTTCCTCCTTTTAAACACAAAAAAAGCACTTATTAAAGTGCTTTTTTAACTAATTATTATTTAATTTTCATTTGCCCATTTGTCATCACTACTAAACTGTTGTGTCCAATAGTATGTAAATTCAGAATTTATATCAAATGCAACACCAACACCTGTATATTTAAGATTTGGATTTAATATATTTTCTTTATGTCCTTTAGTTGATGTCATCCAATTATCTACTGCACTTGCTGAAGTCGAAGCAACACCTGTAAGATTTTCAGCTACATTCATATCTCTTGCCATATTATATCCATTAGTGTCTGTATGGTCAAAATAATTATTATTTAACATATCATCTGATTTTTCTCTAGCTGTTTGCATTAATTTTTCTGATATTTGTAAAGGTTGTAAGCCGTGCTTTTCTCTTTCTTCATTAACTAATTTTACAACTTCTTCTTCCATTGCTCTTTTTTCTTCTTCTGTTAATTCTTTAGGCTCATTACTTTCAGTTGCATTATTATTATTTTCTTCAATATTTTGATTTGTATTAGTTTCTATTTCATTAATTGTAGGTTCATTATTATTTTCTACATTTCCATCTATAATATTTATAGTATTAGTCATTATAGCAGTTTTTGTACTTCCTTGCCATTCAATTTTTACACCTAAACCAGCATCTAAAGCTCTTAAAGGAATAAATGTGCTTCCATTTTTTATTTCTGTATATATTGGAATATTTTTTCCTGTTTCCTTTTTAACTATAACCATATCAAAATCTTCTCCATTTATATACATTTTACTTGTACCTACTATAAATTTTATCTCTTTACTATTATATTTGATTGTTACTTCTTTTGTATTTGCATTATATTGTATATTTTCTTCTGGTATCCCTAAAGCTGTTGATACAAATCTTAAAGGTATCATCATACTATTGCTAGGCTGTTGAACATATGGTGCAACACTTAATGTTACATTTTCTCCATTTACATTAGCTATTTGGTTACCTGTACTTATTTTTACTACTCTTTCTGTTGTATTTGCAAATACACTAACACTACTTAATAACATACTTGTTGTTATCATTCCACTACATAAAATTTTTACAAATCTTTTCATAAAATCTACTCCCTCACTTTATATAAATTATTAAATATACTAAAATAGTATATAATTTTATATTACATAATTTATAATACCATATATAGGAAATTGAATCAATATTCAATTTTATATAAAAATTTTAATAAAAATAAGATAGTGTACTTTATATGCTAGTAAGGATACTATAAAAATCATTACTACAAACATTGAATAAAATATTTTATTATTTTTTATATTTATAATACCTAAAATATAACATAAACAACCTATTAAAAATAAAATTATAAATTGTAAATATTCCATTAATAAATTCCTTTTAAATTTGTGTAGCTTGTACTACTAGCCTTTTTGTTGGCTTATCCTCTATGCAAGTTATCATTGTTATTTTGTTATCTTCAGTATTTTCAAGATATGAAAAGTCTGTTTCATCTATTTCTGTTTTTACTGTTATTTTATATGTTCTAGTTCCTAAATTTGTTTTATAAGTTACTTTATCTCCTATATTTACATTTTTTAATTGCCTAAAATCTATTTTATAATCACGATTATGTGCTGATAATCCAACATTTCCATTAAATATAGGTGTTTGTGCAAAATGTCCAACTGCACTTTTCATTACTGTAATCATTTCTGTATTATCCCTTGCATCTTTTACTGGGAAATTTTTTATATTTGTTCCATCTACACTCAAATAACCAATTACTCCTTTAGGTAAAGCTGTTGGAGTAGGGAAGGGGTTAGTTTTATTTGTTTTAACATTTTGTGTAACCTTGCTCATATCCCAACCATTAATTTCTAATGCTTTTGATAACATTGTAACTGATTCTGCCCTTGTTATATACTCATTACCATTTATTAAGTTATTAGGGTATGTTTCTATTACTTTACTTGCATATAAGTTATTTACATCATTAAACACCCAACTAGGAATATTACTTGCATCTGCATAAGGTAATTGTACTTTATCATAATTACTATTCCTTACAAGCATAGAAGTTATTTTTATCATTTCAAATCTAGTTATTTTATTATTAGGCTTAAATGTTCCATCTTTATATCCATTTAAAAATCCATTTTCAGTAGCTTTTTTTATAGCATTTGAAAACCAACCATTACTGTCTTTAAATGATATATCTTCAAATTTTAAATTTATATTAAAACTTGATAATATTTGTGATATTTCAGCTCTTGTTATAGTATTATTAGGTCTAAATGTATTATCTTCATACCCTTTTATATAGCCTTTACTAACAAACTTTTCTATATACTCTCTACCTTGTATATTATTTATATCACTAAAACTACTTGCGAAGGCTGTTGAGTTCATCATACTAGCAAACATCATAGCTAATAAAAATGTCTTTT
>ERZ1643246.1923-NODE-1923-length-21230-cov-7.617048_pt1 | contig 21230 bp, 28 predicted proteins | sample MGYA00579265_ERZ1643246 | MGnify/ENA primary metagenome ERZ1643246 (study PRJEB29033, sample SAMEA4952261) | chicken gut metagenome | biome: Broiler Chicken; feature: Gastrointestinal Tract; material: Caecum | place: Ireland | collected 2018 | study: Broiler...
ATTCTGGCGGTAATTCTGGCTCAGAATCTGATTCTGCAATAAGGAAGAATCTGGTTGTATAGGAGGGATATTTTATGACAAAGGCTAAATTGTTTATGGATCAGTTTTATATTTTAGACGATGAAAGAGTCCGGGAATTTCTCCTCATCGGTCAGGATGAGGCGCTGCTCATCGATACAGGATTTGAGGACAGTGAAGTTGCCTCTGCGGTGAGAAGTGTCACAGATCTTCCGGTGAAAGTGATTATGACCCACGGAGATATGGATCACACAGGTGGTTTGAGAGAATTCGGCAGCTGTTATCTCCATGAGGGGGACTGGCATCTGATTGGCGACGGAATCGAACTTCATCCTCTGCGGGAGGGAGATGTCTTCACCTGTGGAGGATATCGGCTGGAGGTTGTGGAGATTCCCGGGCATACCTACGGCAGTGTGGCTTTTGTGGATTGGGAAAAGAGATTGATGCTTCCGGGAGATTCCGTGCAGAAGAAGGGGCCGATCTATATGTTCGGCGATCATCGGAATCTGGATCTCTACATTGAGAGTCAGAAAAAACTGTGCGGGCTGGCGGACAAGATCGATACGATTCTCCCCTGCCACCACGAGTATCCGGTGAGTCCGGACTGGATTGAGAAGAATCTGAAAGACGCCATAGCTCTAAAAAATGGAGAACTGTCCGGAACCAGACATCCTTTCATGAATTGCTGTTCTTATCAGGGAAAATGGACCGAGTTTCTCTATGAGGTTTCCTGAGAAATTCCTGGGAAAACCGGGGCTGTCAAAGTTCGTAAATGGGATATATGGAATAAAGGAAGGTAAGAAAGATGAAGATTGAAGGAAATCAAAAAGAATTGGATGCTATGAAAGAATTTCACAAAGGAAACCGGGAAGAAGGACTGCGCCTGCAGGAAGAGTTCGCCGCGGCTTTCCGGGAGGAATATAAGGAGAAAGATCACTGTCCCTGCAAAAAAGCCTGCCGTTATCATGGCAATTGTAAGGAATGTGTGGCAATTCACAGAGCCCATCAGGAACATGTCCCCAATTGTATGAGACCGTTGATTAATCGGAAGTTAAAACTGATGTCGGAACTGACAGAGCATTCTCTGGCAAATGAGATCGAGCCGCCAAAGGAGGTTTTGCGCAAGGAATTCCGCAGCGAAGATTGAATGGTTTGGAAAAATACAGTTGTCAGGAGGAAGATGATGGCACAGCATGTAATCGTTGTCGACTATGACCCGCAATGGGAAGCGAAATTTCAAAAAGAGGCAGTTTGCATCCGGCAGATTTTGGGAGAAAACTGCAAGGAAATCCATCATATAGGCAGCACCTCAGTGCCGGGACTGGCCGCAAAACCTGTGATTGACATTATGCCGGTGGTCCATTCTCTGGAACGTGTGGATGCAGCGGCAGAAGAATTTGAGAAAATCGGGTATGAATATCTGGGAGAATTCGGTATTCCGGGCAGAAGGTATCTCCGCAAAGGCGGAGATGAGCGCACACACCAGATACATATTTTCCAGGAAACGGATCAAAAAAATATCCGCAGACATCTGGCCGTTCGCGATTACCTGAGAGACCATGAGGAATCGCGCAGAGCTTACGCAAAACTAAAGAGAGAATTGGCTCGGAAATATCCCTATGACATAGAAGGGTATTGTGATGGCAAGGAGGAATTTGTCCGTGAGCTGGAGGAAATCGCATTGAAAGAAAGCAGAAAAAAGGATGGAAGATAGGGGGCAGGCAGAACTATTATGATTACCAGAGAACAGATTTTGAAGACAGCACAGGAACATGACAGTTTCTATCTATATGATGAGAGCATGATTTTAAAGCAGATTCAGACATTGAGAGAGCATTTTCGCGATGTGTCTTTTTTGTATTCTGTCAAATGCAATCCGAATCCGGAGATTCTTCAGACCATCGCAGGCCAGGGGCTGGGAGCGGACGCAGCCAGCGCACAGGAAGTACTTGCCAGCCTGAAAGCCGGGATAAAAAGTGAAGATATTTATTATTCTGCTCCGGGAAAGAGTTCCAGGGACATCGAACAGACCCTTGGAAAATGCATTCTGGTGGCGGACAGCGTGGGCGAGGTGGAGAGAATTCTGGAAGAAACCAGGAAGAAGAAAGAAACCGTGGGGATTGGAGTGCGGATTCATCCGAATTTTTCCTTTGACCAGGAAAATGCGGCTCCCTCCAAATTCGGCATCGACGAAGAGCAATTTTTCTCCCATTTGCCAAAATGGAAGGAGGATAAAATCCGGATCTGCGGCATTCATGTCCATCTGAGAAGCCAGGATCTGGATACAGACCGAATTGCCAGGTATCATCAAAATGTGTTAAAATTAGCAGAGAAGGTACAAAAAGAGCTGGGATATGAATTGGATTTCATCAATCTGGGAGCCGGAATTGGAATCCCCTATGGAATTGAGGACAGAGAAGTGGATATTCGAAAGCTGGCGGAACAGTTTGAACTCTTTAAGAAGAATGTTTCTGTCAAAAACGCTCGGATGCTGATCGAGACCGGACGTTATCTGGTGGGAAATAGCGGTTTCTACGGAATGAAGGTTCTGGATAAAAAGGTGAGCCGCACAAAGACTTATGTGATCTTATCCTCCACCTTGAACGGGTTTATGAGACCTTCCCTTGCCAGACTGGTGGAAAAATATGCGAAGGAGGAATATCCTGCCGGAACAGAGCCGCTTTTCACGAAGACGGATGCCTTTCAATTTACCGTTTATACGCAGGAGGAGCAGGAAGAAGAGGAGCGCGTTGATCTGGTTGGAAATCTGTGTACGGCGGCGGATGTGATTGCCGAGGATATCCTTCTTCCGAGACTGCAGCCAGGAGATTTGGTGGTGGTCAATCACGCCGGAAGCTATGCGGCAACTTTAAGTCCTTTTGCCTTTGCTTCCCTTGGAAGACCGGCCGAGATTCTGATCCATGCCGGTACCATGTGAGAGTTACGCAAAGAAAGGACGTATCATATATGAGAAAGAAAGCTTACAGAACCAGGCTTCATGTGTTTCTGGAAATTGCAGCGTGGCTGTGTCTGCTAGTCTCCTTCGGAATTGCAATTTATGGCATGAATGTTCTTCCAGACACTATCGCGATACATTTCACGTTGGATGGAGCAGCAGACGGCTATGGTTCTCCAGGGTCTCTTCTCTTGATGCCGATTATCATGACGCTGTGCGTGGGCGGTATAAGCTTGACTGCTCATATTCTCAATCCGGAGGAGCAGTTTAATATGCCTTTTCGAGTAAATGAGAGTAATAAAATTCTGGTTTATCGGGATATGTGCACGATGCTGTTTTGTATGAATCTGGAAATTGCCCTTTTCACGCTTTATCTGGAAATTAAGTCTTTTGGGCAAAACGGAGAGGGGATACTTCCGGTTACAGGAATTTATATTGCTCTGATGGCGCTTACCATTGTCGGGTTCTGTCTGAAAGCTTACCGGAATAACCGGAGAGGAGGTGATGATTGATATGGAATCTTGTCAGGATTTGAATCAGGGGAAGGATCTGGTGATACGAAAAGCTGATGCCGAAGATGTCTATACTGCTGCAAAGATAAATTATGAAAACTGGATGAAGACTTATCAGGATATTCTGCCGGAAGCATTTCTGGCTGAATTGACAGTGGAGAAGATGGAACAGGATTTGAAGAACTACCTTTTGGAAGAGAAGAAAGGGCTTCTGGTCTGTTGTGAGGGGACAAAAATCTTGGGATTTGCGTCCTATGAGGAGGATAAGGAGATTGAGGACTGCAGGTACCTTGCCTCTCTTCATGTGATTTCCGAGGCACGGGGTCAGGGAATCGGGACGAAGCTTATCCGCAAAGTTGGCAGCCTGTCACGAAGAGAAAACTATGGCCATTTAAGTATTTGTATTCTGGTGGAGAATCAGAGAGCCGGAAGTCTGTACCGGAAACTGGGAGCGGAACACTATCAGTATTTTCAGGATGACTTTCATGGGGTGGCGACAAATTCTGAAAAACTGTGGTGGAAAAATCTGGAAATGTTCGAAGATTAAAATCGAGGCAGTTTGAGAATGGAAAGGAGTAGGTGTTTATGGAAAATTTCTGGGGATTTCTTGGCATCTTTGCCTGTATCGGAGCAGTGGTTGCTTTCATGCTTTTGAAAGGAAAAGCATGGAATCAGTTGGTGGATGATCTGAGTCACAAAAAGTCAGACAATGGAGGAGAATAATTGTCCACCGGCAGCGAGATGCCTGTGGCAGATCATATCCTGAAGCAAATGGATATGAAGAAGGTGACTACGATTTTATTATCATAATTACCAAATAATTTGAAAAAACTCCCTTCTTAAAGCGATTTGTTTTTGCACATACTAACTGGGCAAATCGATGAAGAAAGGAGTTTTTTTATGAGACAGGAACATCTGGCAATGATGTCTGTGCCGAAACAGAAATGGAAACCAATCACCGGACCTGCTCAGGCTTTGAGACAGGGAACGGTGTTCGAAGATTTGAATCTTCCCTTTTTTGTGACAGCAGACCAATCCGAGGGACAAAATTCTCCTCTGGATGACCAGCTGAGGGACTCGATCATGGCGAATCTGGAAAAAAGCGGTCAGCAAAAGCAGAGAGAAGGACTGATGAGAAAGATACAGGAGATCAGCTTTACGGTGGATGATCTGCGCCTTTATATGGATACACATCCCCAGGATCAGGAAGGCTTAAGAGCTTTGAAAGGGGCTCTGAAAAAAAGGCAGGAGCTTTTGAGAGATTTCGCTCTTGCATTTTACCCGCTGACGATGGACTGCATGACATCGATTATGGAACAGAACCCAGAGAGTACGTGTTACGGTTGGAGCAAGGGCCCTATGCCATGGGAAGGAGCGTGTGTCTGAATGTGGCTGTATGAAAAAAGACTTCAATACCCTGTGAAAATTACAAAAACCTGTCCGAAGACGGCGCAGTTGATTATCAGTCAGTATGGGGGACCGGACGGAGAGTTGTCTGCTTCCATGCGGTATCTGGCCCAGAGATATACCATGCCCGTAAAAGAGGTAGGCGGTCTGCTCACGGATATCGGAACAGAGGAACTGGCGCATATGGAGATGATCTGTGCCATGGTCTATCAGCTGACGAAGAACCTCACCATAGAGGAGGCGAAGACAGCAGGTTTTGATGCCTATTATATTGATCACACTACAGGATTGTGGCCGCAGGCGGCCAGCAGTCTGCCTTTTTCCGCAGTGGAATTCCAGTCGAAAGGAGATGCGATCACTGACCTTTCGGAGAACCTGGCCGCGGAACAGAAAGCGCGCACAGTTTATGACAATTTGCTGCGGATGATACCTGATCCGGAGATACGGGATCCGCTGAAATTTCTGAGGGCCCGGGAGATCGTTCATTTCCAGCGATTTGGGGAGGCTTTGGAGATGACCAAGGAGAGAATTTCTGAGAAAAACTTCTATTATTTCAATCCGGAATTTGACAAAAGGCAGGCGGCGCAGGCCGGATTTTGCAAGGATCATATCTGACCGTGGAAGAAAACAGGATGTCTGATTTGGCATCCTGTTTTTTGGAATCATTTTGCCATATCCTATTTACTATTTCCCTTTTTAATAGTAAAATTCATGTATAAGACTCCTGGAAGAAATGGAAGACAACAAAGGGGTAAGAAGCTTTGACTTCCAGAGTCGTTTTGCATTGCACATCCCAGGTGTATATGCGGAAGGAACAAAATAGGAGAAGGAGGAACTACTTATGGAAACTTATCAGGGTAAGTCGATTTTGAAAGGGATTGCGATCGGTGAAATTCTCTTTCATCAGAAAGAGGAAGAGGAGATCAAACGATATAAACCTGAAGATCTGGAGGCAGAAAAGCAGCGTTATATAGATGCGAGAGGCAAGGCAATCGAGCAGCTCGGGGAGTTATATAAAAAAGCGTGCCAGGAAGTCGGAGAGGCAAATGCGGCAGTGTTCGAAGTACACTCCATGATGTTGGAGGACGATGATTTCAATGACGCGATTCTCAATATGATTTCCACCCAGGGTGTCAATGCGGAATATGCAGTGGCAGTGACAGGAGACAACTTTTCCAATATGTTCTCCCAGATGGAAGATGAATATTTCAAGGCTAGAGCGGCAGATATTATCGATATCTCTAACCGTGTTGTCTCTGTACTGCGTGGCAGCGAGAATAACTATCAGCTGACCAAACCGGTGATTCTGGTAGCGGATGATCTGGCACCAAGTGAGACAGTACAGCTTGACAAAAACAAGCTTCTGGCGTTCGTGACCAGAATGGGTTCCTCAAATTCTCATACAGCAATTTTGGCACGCAGCATGAACATTCCTGCATTGATCGGAATTCCAATTCAGAAAGAATGGAATGGAAAGATGGCTGTGGTGGACGGTTACACAGGAACATTATATTTGGATCCGGATGAGGAGACCTTGAATGAGCTTCGAAGAAAAAAAGAAGCTGAGGATGAGGAAAGAAAGCTTCTTGCAGAGCTCAAAGGAAAGGAAGACGTGACCTTAGACGGCAAGAAGATTAAGCTGTATGCGAATATCGGAAATCCTTCCGATGTGGCAAATGTATTGAAGAATGATGCCCAGGGAATCGGCCTTTTCCGGAGTGAGTTCCTGTATCTGGAGACAGATCATTTTCCAACTGAGGATGAACAGTTCCAGGCATACAAGAAAGTTGCGGAGATGATGGGAAGCAAGAAGGTAATCATCCGTACTCTGGATATCGGTGCAGATAAGCAGGTGGATTATTTCAATCTGAAGCATGAGGATAACCCGGCAATGGGCTACCGCGCAATTCGTATCTGCCTGACACAGCCGGACATTTTCAAAACGCAGCTGCGTGCACTGTTCCGTGCAAGTGCTTTCGGTAATATTTCCATTATGTATCCGATGATTATCTCACTGGAAGAAATCAAGAAAATCAAGGAGATTGTGGCTGAGGTAAAACAGGAGCTGACAGAACAGGGAGTCGCCTTCAAGGATGTGGAACAGGGAATCATGATCGAGACGCCGGCGGCAGCTGTCATGAGTGATGTCCTGGCAAAAGAAGTAGACTTCTTCAGTATCGGAACCAATGACCTGACACAGTATACGCTGGCGATTGACAGGCAGAATGCAGAGTTGGACAATTTCTATGACGCACATCATCCTGCAATCCTGCGTATGATTAAGATGGTGGTTGACAATGGCCATGCCGGCGGCTGCTGGGTTGGTATCTGCGGTGAATTGGGAGCAGATACCGAGTTGACAGAGACCTTCATGAAGATGGGTGTGGATGAGCTTTCGGTATCTCCGACTTTCGTTCTTCCTGTCCGGAAATTGATTCGTGCCTCAAAATGCTCAGAATAAAAAAAAGGAGACTTGGGGCGGATGGATAGATTTCTGATTAAATTTGACACAGAAGAGAGCGTGGAGGAGTATCTGCACATCATGGATCGATATGATGGAAATGCGGAAATTGTTTCCGGTGCCTCTACCGTGGACGGAAAGTCTGTTCTGGGAATCTTCAGCCTGGATTTGACAAAGCCTATGGAGCTTACCCTTTATGATGAGGATCCGGCGACAAAAAAAGCTTTGGAAAAATTTCGAGTTTCATAAAAGAAAAAGCGAGAGATATCTTTCGGGATATCTCTCGTTTTTTCTTTAAAACTGCATCTCATAATAATGGGCATAGATACCATTCTGCCGCAAAAGCTCTTCATGTGTGCCCCGCTCGGCAATATTATTGTCAGCCACGACAAGGATTTCATCAGAATTGCGGATTGTGGAGAGGCGGTGGGCAATGGTGATGGTGGTCCGGTTTTTCGCCAGTTCCTTTAAACTTTGCTGAATCCATCTCTCGCTTTCATTGTCCAGTGCGCTGGTAGCCTCATCGAGAATCAGAATCGGAGGATTCTTCAGGAACACACGGGCAATGGAGATCCGCTGTTTTTGTCCGCCGGAAAGTCTGGTTCCCCGCTCTCCCACGAAAGTTTCATATCCCTCGGGAAGCTCCTGGATGAAATCGTGAATATTTGCTTTTTTGGCTGCCTCTATGATCTCTTCCATGGTGGCGTCCGGTTTTCCGTAGGCAATATTTTCACGGATTGTTCCGCAGAAGAGATAGACATCCTGCTGAACGATACCGATCTGGCTGCGCAGACTGTCCAAAGTCAGTTTTCGCACATCTTTTCCGTCAATGGTAATTCTGCCTTCCGTGACATCATAGAATCTCGGAAGCAAAGAGCAGATGGTGGTCTTTCCGCTTCCGGAGGGACCGACCAGGGCGATGGATTTTCCGGCCTTGATCTCAAAAGAGATTCCGGACAGTACAGGTGTGTCATCGTCACTGTAATGGAAGGAGACATTTTCGTAGGAGACATTTCCCTCCACCTGTTCCAGAGGTTCTGCGTCCGGGGCATCCTGAATCTCAGGAATGGTCTCCATGACAGCCAGGAAACGGCGAAATCCGGAGAGCCCTTTCTGCATCATCTCTGTCAGCTCCACCAGGATCTGTATGGGGTTGATGAAGATTCCAATGTACAGGGCATACATGGCAAGATCCGCGGCCTGCATCAGTCCCTGGGAGATCAGATAGCCGCCGAAGACCAGAGTGACCAGATACATCATCCCCTGAAAGAATAGGTTCCATCCCATGAAGGTCCCCATGCATCGATAGTTGGCATCCTTGGAGAGCAAAAAGTTGTGGTTGCTTGTGCGGAATTTTTTCTGCTCAATCTTTTCATTGGCAAAGGACTGCACGACGCGGATGCCGGAGAGAGTATCCTGCAGGCTTGCATTCACATCGCCGATTTTTCTGCGGTTCTCCATGAAGGTAGCCTGGATTCGCTTGTTCTGGCTCAATGAGAAGAAGAACATGCACAGAACCAGAACGGCAAGGGGAATGGCCAGACTCCAGTTGATAAGAAACAGGAAGAAGAAAGATCCGATAATCTTAATCAGTGAGATGAACAGATTCTCTGGTCCATGGTGTGCGAACTCAGATATATCGAATAAATCAGAGACCAGTTTGCTCATCATCTGCCCGGAATTATTCTGATCATAGTAGGAAAAGGAAAGTTTTTCGTAATGATCGAACAGCTGCTGGCGCATATCCCGCTCCATATTGGCACCCATCATATGTCCCTGGTAGCTGACGTAATATTTGCAGAGACTTTGTATGACGTACATGATGAAAAGTGCCAGCCCAATCCAGGGGAGACTCTGGAGAATCCGCGCGCTGCTTCCGGTAAACAGGGTGGATGTCATGGTTCGAAGAATCTGAGGATAGGCCAGATCCACCAGGCTGATGATGGCCGCACAGATCAGATCCAGAAAGAAGACGCCCCGGTAAGGACTGTAGTAATGAATAAATTTCTTTAGTGTATGCATGATGGTTTCCTCTCTGTGAATATTTACAACATGTAATACTAACACATCCAAAGGACTGAGACAAGATAAAAGTAGACAGAAAGTATCCTATATAGTATACTGGAAAAGACCTTTGGTATTGTCGGTCAAAGTTTGTCTGCCAGATCCGAAAGAGGGGCGAAGTGGTATCCCATTTCCTCCCAGCGGGTGAGGAGTTCATCCAGAATCTGGGCATTGGTGGAAGAAGTGCTGTGGAGAAGGACGACAGCCCCAGGGTGGATACGTGACAGAAGTTTGTCGAAGGCTTCTTCCTTTGAGGGCTGCTGATCGGTCATCCAGTCAACATAGGCAAGACTCCAGAAAAAGGTCTTGTATCCCAGCTTGCTGGCCATCTCAAGGTTGGCGGTACTGTACTTCCCTTGGGGCGGGCGGTAGAAACGGCTCATGTCTTTACCGGTAATCTCATGGTACAGTTTCTCCACCTCAGACAATTCTTTCTGAAAGGATTCCACAGTGGAAATCTGAGACATATCCGGATGGTGATAGGTGTGATTTCCAATGATGTGGCCTTCCTGTGTCATCCGACGTACCAGATCCGGACTGGTTTCCAGAAAATTTCCCACAACAAAGAAGGTTCCCACGGCCTGATGCTTTTTGAGAGCATCCAGAATCGCCGGCATATTTCCGTTTTCATATCCGCAGTCGAAAGTCAGGTAAATGACTTTTTCCTGGGTGTCATCCAGATAAGCGGCATGATAGTTTTTGAGTTCCTGGGAAGAAGCATTTCCGGTGGGAGCACTCCCTTCCTCTTGGAAACTGAGCCCCCAGCTGGCATTGGCGTTGGCGGAGGCGGGCAGACTGTCCCGGGAAGTATAGATTCCCAGTCCGGCGCCCGCAAGATAAAAGGCGAAAAAGAACAGAAAAAAAGAAACAGCTTTGAACCAGGGGCTGTCAAGATGGATACGAGACATAGGCACTCCTGTATTTTTTGTATAATATATGTAAGTAAAAGCTGTGCTATACAGAAAAAGTAAAAGAATAAAAAAGGAGACAGAAGTATGAAATTTGCGAACATTTTAGAAGAGGGAACACAGTATCGGGAAGCTGTGAGACAGTTGTATGAAGACTCTTTCCCGGAAGCGGAGAAGAAACCATTTTCCAAGATGGAAGAACTCTCTCATGAGGGAAAGATGCGAATGCTTGCGATTCTTGATGAGGATAAATTCGTAGGCCTTGCGATCTGTATGGAGTCAGGCAAGCTGGCTTTGCTGGATTATTTTGCGATTCACCCGGACTGCCGCTGTTTTGGATACGGCGGAAAGGCTATCCGGGCACTTCTGCGGGAATATGAAGGAAGAAGATTTATCTTTGAGATCGAGATTCAGGATGAACACGCAGAAAATGCGAATGACAGAAAACGGAGAAAAGAATTCTACCTTCGCAACGGGCTGAAGGAGACCGGTATCTTTGTCAATCTGTACGGCGTGGATTTTGAGCTGATTACTCCGGACGGAGCGGTAACTTTTGAGGAATATAAAAGGATTCTGACAGAGGTTTTGGGAGAAGAGATGGTGAGAGTGCTCAATCCTAAAGACTGTACGAAATGATTTGAAGTGACAGGACAGTAAAAAAGACGCTTCTCCTGGGAGAGAAGCGTCAGTCTTCTGTGAATATGTAGCGTTCTTTAATGTCACCGGTCATAATTTCATAAGTGATGGAACCGTCTTCGCTGATTTTCTTTTCACAGGTGGATACCCGGCTGATTTTGCTTTGCACAAAAGCATCCAGGTCATCGGTTTCAATCTCGGAGATTTGGGAGTGAGGCTTGCAGCTGCACTGATCGTAGATCTCACGGATCATTTCATAACACTTCATAAAAAGTCCTCCTTGATCTTATGGAATTTCTATATCATTTATTATAACGGATACAAAAATTTTTTGCAAAGGATGAAAATGAGAAAATGACAGAATATTATTTTGCCCCTCTGGAAGGGATCACCGGATGTCTGTTCCGGCAGGTTCATCACCGGCATTTTCCTCAGATGGACCGGTATTTTATGCCCTTTCTGGTTCCCCATGAGAAGAGAACATTCAATGGCAAAGAACTCAGAGAAATGGATCCTGAGAATAATAAAGGGATTTGGGTGATTCCCCAGATTATGACGAATAAAGCGGAGGATTTCATTTCCACTGCCAGAAAGCTTCAGAACAGAGGATATGAAGAAGTGAATTTAAACCTGGGATGTCCGTCAAAGACGGTTGTCTCCAAGGGAAGAGGCTCAGGCTTTCTGGCTTATCCTGAGCAGCTGGACGCTTTTCTCGATCAGATTTTCCAGAAGCTTGATATGAAAATTTCTGTGAAGACGAGGATCGGGGTGGAAGACGAGGAAGAATTTGGCCGTCTTTTGGAAATCTACAATCACTATCCATTGTCAGAATTGATTATTCATCCGAGACTGCAGCGGGATCAGTATAAATTTCCGATTCACATGGAAATTTTTGACCAGGCTGTGAAGGACAGCAAAAATGTGCTCTGTTATAATGGAGATCTCACAATGAAAGAAGAAGTGGAAAACTTTCAGAAGGCTTTCCCCGGAGTGGAGCGTATTATGATTGGAAGAGGACTTCTGCGAAATCCCGGATTGGTTCAGGAGATGAAGGCTGGACAGGTTCTCAGTAAGGAACAGCTGCGGGAGTATCATGACGATATCTATCAGGTTTATCAGGACACACAATGCGGGGAGCGCAATGTGTTGTTCCGCATGAAGGAATTGTGGGGATTTATGATTGATCTTTTTGAAGAGCCGAAGAAATATGGAAAGAAGATACGCAAGTCGCAAAAGCTGTGGGAGTATGAGGAAGCGGTCAATGGACTTTTTGAGGAGAGAGATTTTCGGCGGAAGTTTTGAAAATCATCTGACCACAGAGGATGGTTCTTGCAAATGGCAGAAAAAGAACATATAATAAAAAAGATGTAAAAAACAAGGTGAGGAAAAGGAAAATGATCTATCAGAATATTTTGGAAGCGATTGGCCATACGCCTATCATACAGTTAAATCATATGACAGGACCAGAGGATGCCAGGGTGCTGGTGAAATTCGAAGGGCTCAATGTGGGTGGATCGATTAAAACCAGAACAGCCTACAACATGATCTGCGAGGCGGAGAAAAGCGGAGTCCTCAAAGAGGATTCGATCATTGTGGAGCCGACCAGCGGCAACCAGGGGATCGGTCTGGCTTTGGTGGGAGCTGTCAAAGGATATCAGACGATTATTATTATGCCGGATTCGGTAAGCCGTGAGAGAAAGCTTTTGGTGGAGCATTACGGCGCACAGGTGATCCTGATTCACGATGCGGGCAATATTGGAGACTGCATTGACGAATGTCAGAAGCTGGCGGATAAGATGGCGGCTGAAAATCCAAAAGTCTTTGTGCCACAGCAGTTTAAAAATCCGGCAAATCCCATGGTTCACCGTCATCACACCGGTCTTGAGATTCTGGAACAGGTTGCAGGGCCTATTGACGGTTTCTGTTCCGGCATTGGAACCGGCGGAACGATTACTGGTATCGGGGAGACACTGAAAGCTTTGAATCCTCAGATTCGTATCTGGGCTGTAGAGCCTGAGAATGCTGCCATCCTGGCGGGAGGAACTGTGGGAACTCATATCCAGATGGGAATCGGTGACGGACTTGTCCCGGATGTACTGAATCAGGAGATCTATGATTCCATCTACATTGTGTCAGATGAGGAGGCGCTGGAGACAGCAAAGGATCTGGCGAGAAAAGAAGGACTGATGTGCGGAATATCAAGCGGAACCAATGTGGCTGCCGCACTGAAACTGGCTCAGGAGCTTGGAAAAGGAAAGACGGTGGTGACGGTACTCCCGGATACTGCCGAGAGATATTTCTCCACACCGCTTTTTGACAGCCAGGAATAAATAATATTTCAGAAAAGCTATAGCCGATTTTTCTTTTGCGGGGCGAGTATTCGCCCCGTTTCTATATGGGTCGTGCTGCCTTGGACAGATTATGACGGCAGCAATACTTTCAAGAGTTGAGCATTCTTTTGAGCACTTCGAGAAATTTTTCAGCAGGTTTTGAGAACATCTGATATTTTTTCCATACGATGTGCATGGGGCTTTTCAGTTGTGGAGCCAACGGACGGAAACACAGAGGACTGCCTTTGGAAGTATTTATAATTTTATCATAACCGATGGCGTATCCCAGACCTTCCTCGACCAGAAGGGAGGCGTTAAACAGAAGGTTGTAGGTGGCGGTTACATTCAATTGTTTCAGAGGAGCCGGTGCCGGGATCTTTTGTGGAAGAAAGCAGAAGACAAGTATGCAGATCATTCATAAAACGTATGAAAGATGATAATTCACAGGTATTAGACTTGAGATCAGATCCATTTTACAATAGAGTCGGAGACAGGAGAAAACCTGTCAGATTGGAGGCATGAAAATGAAGATCATAGTTCTGGAAGGAAGTCCGAATCAGCACGGCTCTTCTAATATGCTGGCGGATCAGTTTATCCGTGGTGCAGAAGAAGCCGGACATACGGTCAAGGTGATCGATGCGGCTCATGCAGATATCCATCCATGCATCGGGTGCATCCACTGCGGATATGAAGGACCATGTGTGCAAAAAGACGATGTAGAACAGTTCCGGCAGGACATTCTGGAAGCGGATATGATGGTATTTGTCACACCGCTGTACTATTATGGGATGTCGGCGCAGTTGAAAATACTGATCGATCGTTTCTGCGCTTTTAACAGCAGCATTCAGCGCAAACATATGAAGTCTGCTCTTCTGGCAGCAGCATGGAACAGCGACGGCTGGACATTTGACGCCCTGGAGGCGCATTATAAGACACTGGTACATTACCTGAACCTGAAGGATATGGGAATGGTGCTGGGAAAAGGCTGTGGTACGCCGTCTATGACACAGCATTCAAAATATCCGGAAAAAGCATATGAACTTGGAAAGAAACTGAATTAAAAGTCTCATGGCTTTGGCTTTATGGAGGCGATTATGATAGAAAGAATAAAATTAAATAACGGGATTGAAATGCCGATGGAAGGTTTCGGCGTTTTCCAGATCCCGGAGGAAGACTGTGAAGAGGCAGTAAGAACCGCCATTGAAGAAGGATACCAGCTGATCGATACGGCAAGTTCGTATCAGAATGAAGAGGCGGTGGGAAGAGCGATCCGAAGCTGCGGCGTCCCGCGGGAAGAACTGTTTATCACAACGAAAGCATATATCCAGCAGATGGGATATGAGAATACGAAGGCGGCATTTGAAGAATCCCTGCAGAAACTGAGACTGGAATATCTGGATCTCTATCTGATCCATATGCCTTTTGGAGACTATTACGGATCCTGGAGAGCACTGGAAGAACTGTACAAAGAGGGTCGGATCCGATCCATAGGTGTCTGCAACTTCCTTCCCGACCGCCTGCTGGATCTTTGCTATAATGTGGAGATCAGGCCGCAGATCAACCAGATCGAGCGTCATCCACATTATCAGAGAAAAGCAGATCTTGAAATCATGAGGGAGCTGGGAGTGCAGCCCCAGGCATGGGCACCTTTCGCGGAAGGGCTGAAAGGCTTGTTTGACGAACCGTTATTGAAGGCAATCGCTGAAAAGCACGGAAAGACTCCGGCGCAGATTATCTTGCGTTGGAATGTACAGCAGGGCGTGATCGTCATCCCCAAATCAGTTCATAGGGAGCGCATGAGAGAAAATCTGAATATCTGGGATTTTGCATTGGACAAGGCGGATATGGAACAGATCGCAGGTTTGGATAAAGACTGTCCGTCTATGCTGGATACCCGTAAAATAAGCGAGATCAAACGGGTTTATGATTATTTAAACAACCCTATTTTGACGAGCTTATAAGATGAAAGGATCGGTGAATATGGAATACACAAAACTTGGAAACACGGACATTGAGGTATCGAAGCTCTGTGTCGGATGCATGAGTTTCGGAAAACCGGGAACACTTCATGACTGGACACTGGATGAAACCGGAACAGAGGAAATCGTAAAACATGCCCTTGATCTGGGAATCAATTTTTTTGATACTGCGAACGGATATTCGGACGGAACCAGTGAAGAATATCTTGGAAATGCACTTAGAAAAAATGTTTCAAGAGACAAAGTTGTTATCGCATCTAAAGTCTATTTTAACCCCGGAAGACTTTCTTCCGAAGCGATCCACCGGGAAATCGAAGGCAGTCTGAAACGGCTTGGAACAGACTATCTGGATCTGTACATTATTCACCGCTTTGACTATGATACGCCGATCGAAGAGACAATGGAGGCTCTGAATGACCTGGTAGTATCCGGGAAAGTCCGGGCGATCGGAGCGTCGGCTATGTACGGATATCAGTTCTATAATATGCAACTGGCCGCCCGTGATAACGGGTGGACGCAGTTTGTGGCTATGGAGAATCATTATAATCTTCTTTACCGGGAAGACGAGCGTGAGCTAATCCCCATCTGCCGTCAGATGAATGTATCCCTCATGCCCTACAGTCCTCTCGCAGCAGGACATCTGACCCGGCCGGAATGGAATTCGGATTCTCTCCGCAGTAAAACAGACCGGGCAGCTATGGGAAAATATGACCGGACAAGGGAGCAGGATATGGAGATCGTCCACAGGGTTCATCTTCTGGCAGAAAGATACGGCGTAAAAATGCAGCAGATCGCATTGGCATGGGAGTGGGTTAAAGGAGTGACAGCGCCGATTATCGGGGCTACGAAAGCATCCCATTTTGATGATGCAGTCGGGGCGTTTTCGGTGAAACTGACAGAGGAAGACGTCGCATTTCTGGAAGAACCGTATGTTCCCCACAGGATTGTAGGCGCGGTGGACAGTAATCCGCCGGAGGGGACTAAACTGTTGGATGTAAAGAAATAATTCAGAAATCAGGAGGAAAATAAATATGACAGAAATGAAAAAAATGCCGAAGATCGCTCTCGGAGCGTGGGCGTGGGGAAATGATGGTACATTCGGAGGAAATCTTACCTCTGAAGCCTTAAAGCCGGTATTTGATACGGCGATGAAAGAGGGACTCAATCTCTGGGATACAGCGTATGCTTATGGAATGGGAACCTCAGAAAAAGTGCTGGGAGAGTTCCTGGCAACGGTTCCGAGAGACAGCTATCTGATCTCGGATAAGTTTACTCCTCAGTGCGCAGATCTTTCAGCGGAGAACGCAGTGACAGCGCTGTATGAGAAAAGCGCGGAGCTCCTCGGCACAGACTACATGGATTTCTACTGGATCCACAATCCGATGGATGCGCCGAAGTGGGTGACGGAGCTGATTCCACTTGCAAAGAGCGGCAAGATCGGAAAGATCGGTCTTTCCAACCATAGTCTGGCAGAGATCAAAGAGGCGGCTGATATCCTAGCAAAAGAAGGGCTGAAGATCTCCGCGATTCAGAACCACTACAGCCTACTAAACCGTTCGTCCGAGACGTCCGGCATTCTGGACTACTGCAAAGAGAATAATATCACTTTCTTCTCTTATATGGTTCTGGAACAGGGCGCGCTGACCGGAAAATATGACACAGAGCATCCTTTCCCTGAGAATTCTGACAGGGGCAGGACATACAATCCCATGCTTCCGAAGCTGGAGAAACTGAATAAAGGACTGGAAGAGATTGCTGACCGCCACCATGTGGCAACGGCTCAGATCCCGGTCGCATGGGCTATCGCAAAAGGAACTCTGCCAATTATCGGTGTGACAAAGGTTTATCAGGTAGAAGATGCGGCGAAGGCCGCGGCGGTGGAACTGTCCGCGGAAGAGATCGAGACGATAGAGAAGCTGGGTGATGAGGCGCAGGTTAATGTCATTCGCTACTGGGAAAAAGAAATGAAATAGGAGGATCAATTATGCCAGTGATTACATTGGAAGCTGCAAAGTTAAACAAAGGGCAGAAGCAGCAGTTAGCAAAAGAATTTACGGAGAGCGCTGCCAGAATTATGAATATGCCGGAGGATGCGTTTTATGTGTTCTTAAAGGAAAACTCTCTTGATAACGTAGGTGTTGGCGGCAAATTACTTAGCGATAAATAAATGGAAAATGGGTGGAACGGGTTAAGTGTTTCACCCGTTTTCTGCAATAGGAGTAAAAGGAGATTATTCCGTATTATAAAAATGTTCTGATGTTTATTGAAAATCTTAAACTCAAACTGGGATTAAATGATACCTATGACATTGAATGTGGGTATGAGGCAGGATGTTTGGGATACTCTTTATATAATCAGCTTACTGCGGCAGGAGTCAGATGTGTCATATTAGCGCCGACAACAATGCTTACCCAGCAGGGACAGCGGATCAAGACGGATGCCAGGGATGCTGTTATGATCGCCCAGTGCCTGTCATACGGCGGGTATCATCCGGTTTATATTCCTACGGAGGAAGATGATTTTGTTAAGGAGTACCTGCGCATGCGTGATGACTATAAATTGGCGCTGAAAAAAGTGAAACAGCAGCTCAACGCATTCTGTCTCAGACATGGATATCGCTATGAGAAAACGAAATGGACGATAGCGCATCTGAAATGGCTAAAACAGCTGGAACTATCTACATTATACAGAGAGACGCTGGATGAGTATATGGCATCTTATGATGAAACTGCCTGCTATTCGTCTGTCCGGTGGGAATGTGATGACTTCAAAATAGTCTGCCAAAGCCAGCAATTTAGAATCCTGAGAAAAGAAAAATAAAAAATGTATTGACACTATGTCAGAATAGCATTATACTAAACGTGTTGACAAGGTGTCAGAATAGAAAATAAATAAGGAGGGTTTGAAATGAAAAAAATATTAGTTGCTTATTTCTCTGCAAGCGGAGTGACAGAGCGTGCCGCAAAAGAAATTGCAAAAGAGGTAAACGGGGATTTGTTTGAAATTCGTCCGCGTGAGCCTTACACAGAGGCTGATCTGGACTGGATCGATAAGGGAAGCCGTAGTACAAAAGAAATGAATGATCCAGACTGCCGACCGGAGATTGCAAAGACAGTAGAAAATATAGAGCAGTATGATATAGTTTTTCTGGGTTTCCCGGTTTGGTGGTATGTCGAGCCGAGGATTGTAGATACTTTTTTGGAAAGCTATGATTTTTCCGGAAAGGCGATCATTCCATTTGCCACTTCCGGAGGAAGCGGAATCAGCAGAGCCCAAAAAAGCCTGCAGGAGCACTGTCCGAAGGCGGAGTGGAAACAGGGAAAACTGGTAAACAGCGGAGCCGGTGCCTGGGCAAAGTCTGCTCTTGGAAAGTGAGACGGAATAATCTATGAAATCTGAAAAAAATAATTGTAGAACAAAGAATGATGAAGGCTGCCGTACTGGCAGGACCAAGACAAATTGAGATAAAAGAGGAACCAATTCCGGAACTGAAGTCAAGTGAGATTGAGATCAAGGTATCTGCCTGTGGAGTATGCGGAAGCGATATTCATATGTGAAAATCCGGCAAGGGTTGGACAGCAATTTCAAAAAAGGTGACCGTGTGGTATTCTGGGCAAATATGTACTGCGGGGAGTGCGATATGTGCCGGGCAGGCCAGGAGCATCTCTGCCGCGAGGTAAATGGAACCAACTATATTGGGTTTGTCTGCAATGGCGCGTATGCAGAGTATTATGTGGGAAAAGCGTCCAACGCTTATCTGCTTCCGGATACGGTATCAGATGTGGCTGCCGGCTTAATTGATCCGCTGATGGTAGCATATCATGCAATCCACCAGTCCGGTCTGAAGCTGCACGACAAAGTACTTGTTGTGGGCAGCGGCATTATCGGCCAGCTCATCGGCGGACTGGCAAAGAAGGCAGGAGCTTCCTACGTGGATATGTGACAGATGTATTGCCGCTGGATCAACTGCAGCATGCGTTTGAACGTTTGACTTCAAAGACAGATCCCGTGCTGAAGATTGTCATCAAGCCGTAAATGGATGCATAGGAGTCGGGTTTGGAAAGAATTTTCAGGCCCGACTCACACGTGAGTTTTGAACTTATTGATTTCGATGCTCCATTCCCCATATACATAACTGATCCAGTACCGCCATAAGAGAGTGTCCTTTTTCTGAAAGGGAATATTCCACTTTCGGCGGGATTTGAGGGTATACTTTGCGAATGATCAGATTGTCAGTTTCCAACTCTTTTAAATTCTGACTCAGGGTTTTGTCGGATATCTTCTTTAAATAGCGTTGCATTTCATTAAAACGAACAGGCTCATACTCCATCAGACAATAAAGGATGATAGGCTTATATTTTCCTGATATCAGCGAAAGTGTGTAACTATAACCTGTATCTTCGAAATTTGCGTTTTCAATATCTTTTTTACTCATTATACTTACCTCTAGGAAAGTACCTTACATTTATGTGGGTACTTTTAATTATCTCGGTGTTATGTTATCATAAATCTAGCCAAAAGGCAATAAAAACAGGAGGCTGATACGATGAGAAAAGATATTAAAACAACGGAAGCGATTTTTCCAATGCCTGTACTTATGGTGGCTACCTATAATGAAGATGGCAGTGTAAATGTGATGAATGCCGCATGGGGAACAATGTTGGAAAGGGACCATGTGATCCTGAACCTGACGGAAACACATAAAACTGTAAAAAATATCAAGGAGCGAAAAGCGTTTACTGTGAGCATAGCGGATGCCGCTCATTTAGTAGAGGCCGATTATTTTGGTGTGGCTTCGGGAAATAATACACCTGATAAATTTGCAAATAGTGGACTGACAGCTGTAAAATCTGAACATGTCGACGCACCTATTATTCAGGAATTTCCACTGTGCATGGAATGTGAATTTATTGAATATCAAGGTGGAGCGTATGGTTGTGGTGTCATTGGAAAGGTGGTAAATACGACTGCTGATGAGAAGGTTATGGACGGCGATAAGGTTGACATTTCTAAAGTTGCTGCAATTGCGTTTGATCCATATACCCACGGTTACTATAAGGTTACGGAAAGAGTTGGCGAAGCATTTAAAGATGGATTGCAGCTGAAAAAATAAGTGGGAGGCGGTATGTATGAAGCATAGAGTCAAAGTTACGGTTCTCGATAAAAAATTGTATCCAAAACTGCAGCAAGAATATTGTGCTGATCCGAATTCTGGAGCCTGTCCCTGTTATAACATAGGCGATGAATTTGTTTTTTTTCGTGATGAGAAAAGAGATGATTTTTGGCACGTTGGATTGAATACACTGGTAAAGACAAATGCGGATCCCAATACGGTTGCAGGCGGGCCAAAGATACCATTTTGTTCGGAAGCGTGGGACGCAATTTCCCGCTATATTTACGCGGGATTGCAGGGCGGCTCGATTATGAATGGCTGGATGAAAGACGAAAACACGATGATAACCTGTTGTTCTGATGGAACAAGACCTGTGATTTTTAAAATTGAACGGATTGATTATGAATAAATAATAGAATGATTATAGTAAGAGGCTATCGATTCCCGATAGCCTCTTACTAATCAGTGTGAAATATTTTTCCGAATAGCCAGTGTGTAAATGGAGCTGCGGCAAACATGTTCCAGAAAAAAGCCATCGGAAAGTTTTTGAGAATGGTTCCGATCCAAGTTGCTGGCAATTGTGAAAGCGGCGCGCCCGCAAAAATAATATTGAAAAGAATGGACGCCACCAGACTCATAGTTGGACACATGATGGCAACAGTTCCAGCCTGGCGAAGAAGTTGACAGATATAAGGATTATCTTGTTCCGGGTTACAGTGTTTTGCGCTGATGGCAGCCCCTATCCGATTACCCCATAAATTTGAAAATAAAATGACAAATAATCCCATATAAGCTGCTTCTTCTAAGGCTTTGAAAAAAACAAGATTTGTCATATTGCTGAAACCG
>ERZ1643246.1927-NODE-1927-length-21210-cov-10.843630_pt1 | contig 21210 bp, 16 predicted proteins | sample MGYA00579265_ERZ1643246 | MGnify/ENA primary metagenome ERZ1643246 (study PRJEB29033, sample SAMEA4952261) | chicken gut metagenome | biome: Broiler Chicken; feature: Gastrointestinal Tract; material: Caecum | place: Ireland | collected 2018 | study: Broiler...
CGAGCATGAGATCGAGCTGGCCGAGCAGATCTTAGCCAACATCGATGACTATGTGCCGTCTACGGTAGAAGGCCTGCAGGAGAAGCTGAATGAAGCCAATGCAGTGCTGAGCAGCGCCGAGACACAGTCCGCTATCGATACAGCTACCGCAATGCTGAGAGAAGCGAGACTGAATGCAAGAACGCTTGCGGATAAGGAAGCGCTCTACGCTGCCCTGGAGACTTACAGCGGCTACAGTCAGAATGACTACACGCCGGCAACCTGGACAGCATTCTATACAGCGTATACAGAGGCGACAAATGTATACAACAATGTGGAAGCTACACAGGATGATGTAGACGCAGCGCTGAACGCACTGGAAAGCGCAGCGGCTGAACTGGTAGAAGCACCTGCCACGCAGGAACCGAGCGCAGACGCGCAGGTTACGCAGAAACCGGCAGCACAGTCTGCAGGAAGCTCGACGGCAGCCACAGCGGCAGCCGGAGGACTGGCAGCTCTGCTCGTTCTGGGCGCAGGCGCAGCCCTGGTGCTGAAGCGCAGAAGAGACCGCGCTGAAGCATGATCTGAGCACACATCAACAACAAGAAGGCACCGGTGATCCGGTGCCTTTTGCTAGTCTTGCGGCAGAGAAATCGGTGATAGCCATTGCAATGGATTCACAAAAAAGGTAAACTAATAAAAGCGAGAGGATGATGTTTATGCCATTAACTGCGGGAATCGTGGGCCTGCCCAACGTAGGCAAGTCGACGCTGTTCAACGCGATCACCAAGAGTCAGGTGGAAGCTGCCAATTATCCGTTTGCGACCATTCAGCCCAATGTCGGCGTGGTGGAAGTGCCGGATGCCAGGATCGACCGGCTGGCAGAGCTGTTTCACCCGAAGAAGACCATATATACGACTTTTGAGTTTACCGATATCGCTGGGCTGGTCAAAGGCGCCAGCAAAGGCGAAGGACTGGGCAATCAGTTTTTGTCCAACATTCGTCTTACCGATGCCATCTGTCATGTGGTGCGCTGCTTTGAAGATCCGGATATCACACATGTGGAAGGCAGTGTCGATCCGATCCGTGATATCGAGATCATCAATCTGGAACTGATCATGGCGGATCTGCAGACCGTGGAAAACCGTCTGGCCAAAGTGGAACGAAAAGCCCAGACCAACAAAGATAAAGATGCCATGGCGGAGGTCGCCGTGCTCAAGAAGATCAAGGATGCGCTGGAAGCGGAAAAGCCGGCTAGAAGCGTAGAGCTGGACAAGGATGAACTGGCAATCGTCAAGGCATTTTCGCTGTTGACGCTCAAACCGGTCATCTATGTGGCCAACATGAGCGATGAAGACATCATGGATCCGGAAAGCAACCCGCTGTATCAGAAAGTCAAGGCGTTTGCCGCAGCAGAAAACAGTCACGTTGTGCCGGTATGCGCAAAGATCGAAGAGGAACTCAGCGGTCTGGATAAAGAAGAGAAAGCAGAATTCCTGAAGGAGCTGGGCATTGCGGAAAGCGGCCTGGATCAGATCATCAAGACTGCGTACAGCATCTTGAATCTGCGGACCTTCCTGACGGCCGGAGAAGATGAGTGTCGTGCCTGGACCTTCAGACAAGGCATGAAAGCGCCCGAATGTGCCGGTGTCATCCATACTGATTTTCAGAAAGGGTTCATCCGTGCGGAAACGTATGCCTTTGAAGACATCGACCGTCTGGGCAGTGAGCATGCCGTGAAAGAGGCCGGCAAGCTTCGTCTGGAAGGCAAGGATTATGAAGTGCAGGACGGAGATGTGCTGCATTTCCGTTTCAACGTCTGAACGCAAAAGTGACTGCATTCCCATTGGGATACAGTCACTTTTTGTTGGATCAAGGAGGGAAAAAGATGGAAGAGATCATGACCTATGCGCTGTTTGGCTACATCTGCGGAAGCATCTTGTTTGCCAGAGTGGCTGCCGCGCTGTTTCATCAAGACAGAGAATATGAAAAAAGTGAGGATGGTAACCCCGGTACGGTCAACGCGTTTCGTTATGGCGGATTCTGGTGCGGCTTGATCACTTTGTGCGGCGATCTGTTGAAAGGCTTTATCCCGGTCTTTCTGTTTGCCAGCACCCATGAGGAAGAGATCTTCTTCATGCCAGGCGCGCTGGTGCTTGCCGCGCCGGTGCTGGGACATGCCTTCCCGCTCTTTCACCGGTTTCGCGGCGGCAAAGGCATAGCCGTGTCGTTTGGCTGTCTGCTTGGTCTGATGCCATTCTGGCGTCCGTTTGCGATACTGGCAGGCTTTTTCTTGCTGTTTTCCTTGATCGTCGTCATCACACCAAATTTTCAGCGAACCCTGGTCACTTTTCTGTGCAGCACGTTCACGATGTTTCTTCGTTTCGGTGTATGCGGCATCAGTCTTGGTTTTTTGTTTATGACGTGCATCGTTTGTCTGCGTCTGCATATGAGCAGGGAACTGCGGATGAAGATGAAGATCGCGCTTGGTCACAGCCGATAAGCAAAGCAGGGAGTCATTTCCCTGCTTTTTTCAGCATGTCGATCTTTTCCTGGATAAACTGTCGGGTCTCTGCTACTGAGCAGACGTCTTCATCTTCCTGCAGTGAAAGCGCAAAATCGCGGAATGCCTCACAGACCGAAGATTCACAGATCGTCAGCATGTTAAACTGCCCGTCCGGCGTGATCTGAATGATGTTCAAGTGATGATTGCCATTGATCTCAAAGTTGATGTGCAGAGGAAAGCGGATGCGGTTCTTCAATAAATAACCATGCTGGCCTTGTTCGCTGGAGAGATAGTGCTCAAGCATGGCGATGACATTTTCTCTTTGGACCGGCGGCAAAAGCGCAGTGACCTGTCCAGTAAACTGCCCTGTTGCGCAGAGCAGATCCATGCCATCCTGTGTGAAATAGAATGTTTTGTTCTGATCCCAGAGCTTCTGCGTAAATTCAGAGAAGATAGGAGAAAGTTTCGGGACCATTTCAGCCTGGAAATGCATGAAGGTCTTGCGATCCATGAGGCCGGTATAACAGATCTGCGGCTCGATGCCGAAGACTTCCATATCTTTGGTTGCAACGATCTCCTGATAGTGCTGCCAGGCATCCATCGGATCATTGATGCTGCGGATGAGCAAGTGTGCCTGTTTCAATGCGTGATCGAACGCATTGGCATATGCAAAGACCGCCTCATGATCTTTCAGCACGATATGCTTGCTGAAATCTCCTGAACAAAGCAAGACAGAATCATCTGTGATCAGATAATACGGAAACAGCTGACTTTGAAAATCGGTGTGACCGGCCCGGCTGTAGACAAAATAAGGCGTATATCGGATATTGGATGACATGGTGAACGGCAGGATCTGCAGCAGCGCGCTGAGATTGCTGAGACTGTGAAAGCTGTCAATGCGGAAATTGATGAGGTGTGAGATCGAGACATTATTGCCATGACGCATCCGCAAGATGTTCAGATAATGAAACAAGCTGCTGTCTCCGGCCGGGAAATTCGTACAGATCTGTTTCTCTTTTTCGCTGCAGAAACATTTTTCCAGGATCGCCAGCAATGCGGTCTCGACCCCGAGGCTCATGTGCGTATGGATCGAGAAAGAGGGTGCAGGGTCCTCATGGTTTTCTCTGAACGGTTCCTCTTCATGTTCCAGGCCGTACAGACGGCCGAACAGCTGCTTGATGCATTTACGGCTGTAATAGGTGTTTTCACCTACTTGTTCGATCTTATATAATTCAAGCAGCGTGCTTTTTTCGGTTTCTGGGATGCGCAGGCATTCACAGAATTTTTTGACAAAATCTATATTTGGCAGACGTTTTCCGGTGACCATCCGCTGCAGCGCGGTGACTTCCAGGGAAAACTCTTTAGACATCCGATAGACATTGGTTCCATTTTCCCGGATAAGTTCCTTGCATTGTTCGCTGAATCTAGACATGCAAAAGCCCTTCCTTTCAGATCATTTCAGGTGAAGACATTATATATGCTTTGCACTGTGCTGGCAATTATGCGCATTGCCTTTCATTAAATCATAATGCTGCACAATCAGGCGCATATATTGATTTAAATAATAAAAAGGCAAAGAACTCGATTGCGGCGCACAACGAGGCGCACATATGGAGAAATGCAAAGCGCAGTGATAAAGTGAAGGAGAAACAAGAAAGAAGGGGTATTGATGAAGAAATTGATCGCAGCGGTATGCGCGCTGGGCATGTGCGCAGCAGCAGCTGTACCACAGACAATCTGCGCACAGGAGTTTGATGAGATGGAAACAAGCACTCATGGAGGATCAAGCGAAAACGCGGCGGACATCGTCCATTTTGAGGATCCAAAGCTGGAAGAGCTGATCCTGAACACGGAGCAGTTCGGTACGAAGATCGATGCCAATGGCGATGGCATGCTGACCAAAGAAGAGATGAGCCATCTTTATATGCTGGATGCGTCCGGCATGGGCATCACCAGTGCGGAAGGGATCCAGTATGCCGGTTTTGATGCAGGTACCAGCGTATTCGATTTCTCAGATAATGAGATCACTGATGTGACGCCGTTTGTGGAAATGATGGAAAATGGCTTCCATTTCTACACGCTGAATCTGGACAATAACGCAATTACGGATTTTTCGCCGTTCTTCAGATTCAACACGGACGAACTGAATGGATTGCGCATCTCTGGCAATCCAGCAGATGCCGATCAGTATTTCACCTTGTGGGATCTTCCAAACGAGATCTATATGCATACAGAGTCTTATCGCAACTTAGCGATCCTGCATCACTTTGGCGGAGATGGTGAGATCAGTGAGACGCATGGCATTGACTTCGAAGTCGCCGATGATGGTTTGCTGTATCTTGGGTATCCGGGTGATTATATCGCCGTATGCTCAGGAGATCAAAGCGGCGACAGTGTGCTCTATGCGGTACACGATGGCGTCAGAAAGGCGATCCCGGTACATATCGGAAGCAGCGACGCGCAGGTAAGCGATGTCATCGCTGAGGATGCGACAGTAAAGGCTGAGCTGAACACTTCACAGAGTCTGATGGATTTCCTGAAACCAGACAGCGCTTTGTGGACGGTAAATGATTACAACTGGACGAGCAGCGATGAGAATGTCGTCAGACTGGAGCAAAACGATGCCGGAGAATGGAACGTCATCTATACTGGCTATGGAACGGCGACCATCACGGGAACGCCGAATACTCGCGCCAATGACGGTACGACGATCTCCTTTACGATCACAGTGCAGAAGCCAGGTAAGAGCGTAGAGGAAAAACCGCAGGAAGATCCGCAGAAACCGCAGCAGAGCGATGATGTGGATACGGACGCAGTGAATACGACAGCTGCTTTTGGTGTGCTGATGGCGGCCGCTGGATGCGGACTGGTATTGACCCGTAAGCTGAAATCCGAATAAATCATGAGGTCATGGTGCATGCCATGGCCTTTTTCCTCACAGATGTCCATGTTATAATAAGGGGCATATCATAAAGGGGATGGAACGATGCCGGGGATGGGAACATTGATCAATGTGATCGGCATTTTGGCTGGCGGAATGTTAGGCATGTGGTTTGGCAAAAGATTTTCATCGCGTATGCAGGAGACGCTGAACCGTGCCTGCGGTATCTCTGTGCTGTTCATCGGCATGGCCGGCGCGCTTGAGGAGATGATGAAGAATGACGGTCGTTCGATGTTCATCGTCATCTGCATCGTGCTGGGCGGCCTGATCGGAGAGCTGATCGATATCGAAGGCTGGTTTGAACGCATTGGAAAATGGCTGAAGATCAAAAGCGGAAACGCCAAGGACCCCATGTTTGTGGAAGGCTTTGTCACGGCCTCGTTGACGGTCTGCATCGGTGCCATGGCCGTGGTGGGGGCCATCGAGGATGGCATTCATGGGGATTTCTCGATCTTGGCGACCAAAGCAGTGCTCGATCTTGTCCTGGTCATGATCATGAGCGGCTATATGGGGATCGGCTGTGTCTTTTCGGCTCTTCCTGTGGCAGTGTTCGAAGGTCTGATGACCATCTTTGCCATGCTGATGAAGTCAGTGATGATCACATCAGCCTTGTCTGATCTTTCTCTGATCGGGTCGATCCTGATCTTCTGCGTCGGCGTGAATCTGGTCTGGGACAAACGTGTGCGGGTCGCCAATTTGCTGCCATCGCTGATCCTGGCGGTCATCTTTGCGTTTGTTCCTGTCATATGAAAAGCAGCATCGTTCATCGGCCGATGCTGCTGTTTTTTTTCAGATGGAAGAAGCCACGGGACAAAGTGGAAACAAATAAGATGCCCAGCGCCATCACGGCCGCGGTGCTCAAGGTGGTGATGCCGGTGCTCAGCGCGCCATCAAGATCATTGTGGACGATGGCGAGCATCGTATAATACATGCCGGCACCGGGGACAAGCGGGAACAGTCCGCTGATCAGAAAGGTCGTGACGGTCGTCTTCCTGATCCTGGCCATGATCTCACTGTACAGTGCCAGTGCCATGGAAGCGAGGAAAATCGAGAAGAAAGTGCCTAAGCCGGATGCCAGGCAGCATTCATTGACCAGGCAGCCCAGTCCGCCGCCGATGGCCGCGGGAAAGATGTTTTCTTTGCGCACTTGGAAAAGGACGGCGATAAAGATGGTGGCCAGCAGCGCGCAGAGGATACGGATGATCATGTCACGCTCCTGTGCTCATGGAAAGCCATATGCTCATGGTCACGCCTGCGCCAAGGGCAATGGCGATGGCGATCAGGCAGGCCTCGATCGCGCGGATGATGCCGGCGAGCAGATCTCCGCCGATGGAATCACGGACCGCATTGGTGATGGCGAGGCCTGGCACAAGCAGCATGAGCGATCCGATGATGACGCTGTCCGTGTTGCGGATGAGTCCAAATTGATGCAGAAGCAAGGCCGCCGCAGTCAGGAGGACACTGGTCATGATGATCCGGACGATGAAATTGATCTGTGCCTGTTCGCATTTTTGCACGAGAAACTGTGTGAGCATGCCGATCGGGAAAGCGGCCAGGGCATCAGGCAGCGATCCGCCAAAGAAAGGCGTGAAAAACATGGCGATGAAGCCGCCGGCCAGCGTGACATACAGCGGACGGTAATTGCGCGTCTGCTGGATCTGCAGCAGTTCCGCCATGATCTCTTCAAAGGGCATCGGCTGTCTGACACAGCGCCGGGAGATATCGTTGACGCGATTGATGCGCTCCAGATTGAGAGAGCTGCCGCGCATGCGCATGATGCGCGAATAACTTTCTCCATCTGCGGTAAAGGAGAGAAACATGCCGGTCGGGATGACAAAGGCGCTTGCTTCCTCCACGCCATAGGCTTCACAGATGCGGCAGATGGTGTCTTCAGTACGGTGGATCTCCGCACCGCTTTCCAATAAGATCTTGCCGGACAGGGCGCTGATCTTCAGCAATTGTTCAGGTTTCATATATCTTGGTCCTCATTTCTGTGTGGCAGAAAAAAACGGAAATGCTCCGTTCTTTCCTCATTGTGCCAAAAAAGCACGGATCTCGCTGATCATTTTCGCAGTATCTTCGTATCCCTCATCATAGAGCGCCTGTAATTTGGAGACATTTTTTTCCAGGCGCGAGATGTTCACTGGCTGCTTCGGGCGGATGATCAATACCTTTCCCTGCTGTTCCTGTTCTTTCAGATAATCCAATGTTTCATTATAGCGCAGATGCCGGTCTTCCATCTTGGCCACAAAATGCGGATAAGCATGATAACGAGCCCGGATCAGCGGTATTGAGGCGCTTTTCTTTTTCCGGTATCCTTCATGCTGTGTCAGCACGACGATATTTTTTTCATAGCCCATCGACTGGAATTTGCGGATCGGGATGCTGTCGCTCACTCCGCCGTCGAGCAGCTTCTTGCCATCCAGTTCCACGATGCGGCTGAGCAGCGGCAAAGAGGCACTGGCACGTACGTATTCCACATCTTGTTCCATGTGGATCAGGCGGATATATTCTGCTTCGCCGCTGTCCAGGTTGGAACAGACGGCATACAGGCGTGTATGCGAACGATTGAAGGTGTCAAAATCATAACGATTCAGCTTTTCCGGGATCGTATGGTAGACGAACTGCGCGTTAAAGAGATCGCCGGTCCGCAGCAATGACTGCATGCTCATATACCGCCGGTCATTGAGATAATCAGACATGACACGGAATGCGCGCTCACGCTGTTTGGAGACATAGCTGCATCCGTGGCAGATGCCGGCGGAAACACCGATCACACCGTCCGTTTCGATGTCATAATCAAGGAAAGCGTCGAGGACCCCGCAAGTATATGCGCCGCGCATCCCTCCGCCTTCCAGGATAAGTCCGTTTTTCATGTTGCTCACTTCCTTGCAAACGTGATTATTATAGCATACTTCCTTTGCGTTTTTGATGCGATGAGGATGGAAATTAAGCAATCTCTGAAGTGCAGAAATGAATGCAGTGACTTGCATAACTGCAAGCCGCATTTGCTCTTTCAGTGGTATCGATCAAAGGCATCTTTTATGATTTCCACGTTTTGGAATCCCACAGTTTTTGTCTCATTCCTTGTAAAAGGAGAACTGACTCAAGCATTGCATCGTTTTGGCTGTAGTCTTCATGACATGATCCGGACAATCAAAAAATTCTTGCGAAACAACATTGCGATCGTAACTTGAATATATCGTGAAAAGGCGCAGATATGCTTTGATTTGACAAATCAGGAAAAATGCAGGAAATGGTGTGATATCACATAATTCGATTGTAAACGTGAAAAGGGGGTGCTAAAATAAAATCAGGATATCTGATAAAGGAGTGAATATCATGAAACTTATTTTGGCCATCATGTCTAATGACGACAGCCCGGCTGTCTCAAGCGCACTGACCAAGGAAAATTATCAGGTGACCCGTCTTGCCACTACAGGCGGTTTTCTCAGAGCCGGCAACACCACGCTCATCGTCGGAACAGAAGATGAGAGAGTAGAGCGCGCGATTGAAGTGATCGGAGAATACAGCCGCCGCCGCACCGAGGTAGTGCCGAGCACGGCGTCCTATGATATTGGCAGATACGCTTCTTTCCCGATGGAGGTTCAAGTCGGGGGAGCGACCATCTTCGTCGTTGACGTGGAGCAGTTCGTCAAGCTGTAAACAAGGACAGGAACACGGCATGGTCTGTAACGAGCATGCCGTGTTCTTTCATTTTGGGGGATGATGATATGAAGATGATATTAAAGCAGAAATTTTTTTCTTGGTTTGACCGCTACGAGATCAATGATGAATCTGGGAATCTCCTCTTTATTGTAGAGGGAAAATTGTCCTGGGGACACTGCTTGAAGATCCATGACGCATCTCATCAAGAAATCGGCATGGTACAGGAAAAGCTGTTGTCTTTTTTACCTCGTTTTGAGCTGTATATCGAAGGAGAGCATGTCGGCACACTGTCAAAGGATCTTTCTTGGTTTCGGCCGAGATACCATATCGATTATAATGGCTGGCAGGTAGAAGGGGATTTCATGGGATGGGATTATCGTGTCCTTGATTCCTCAAGGAAAGAGGTCGCTGTGATATCCAAAGAGCTGATGCATTGGAGCGACACGTATGAAATTGAAGTATTCGATCCAAAAGATGCCTTGGGGGCATTGATGATCGTATTGTCCATCGATGCAGAAAAGTGCTCGCGGAACGAATGAAATTCATGAACTTCTGTAACATATAAAGGCAGGAGTTCTTTTTTTGTAAGGAAAAGTCAATTTTTTACATATCAGATAATTAAAAAGTGCAAAACAAATCATAAAAAGTGCAAATTATAATCTCACACATTGCGTTATATTTATGTTGAAAGGGTTTACATTTTTGAAAGGAGGAAAAGAAACCATTTTCAGAGATATTCGGCTTGCAGACCATGATCCTGTGATCTAGCACATGATCGTCTACTCACTTTGTGAGTCAGATAAAAGGAAGGGAGAAAAGCAATGAAACTGAATAAGATCGCACTTTCCGCAGTTATGGCAATGAGCGTATTTGCAGGTGTTCCGGCGGTTACTTCTGTTTCTGCGGCCGAAAATTATGTCTATGATGGTGATTTGACAGAAAACGGCACAGCTGTTCCAGAAGCCTGGGGCGTGACTCCGACACCGGAACAGTATCGTTATCAGAAAGAAGAGCTTGCTGGTTTTGTTCATTTTGGCCCAAATACTTTCAATAACATTGAATGGGGCGAAAATTATGGTGACCGTGCGCCAGATGAGATTTTTACACTGGAGAATGATTTTGACGCAGAGACGCTGGTCAAGGCATTCCATGACGCGGGATTCAAGAAGATCATCGTGACGGCAAAGCATCATGATGGCTTCTGTATCTGGGCCAGCGATTACACGGAGTATGATGTCGCTTCCACGAGCTATAAGAACGGACAGGGTGATATCCTGGCTGAGATCAGTGAGGCTTGTACGCGATATGACATGGATATGGGACTTTATCTGTCTCCGTGGGACATCAACGCGGAAAGCTATGGCTATTATGATGCCGAAGGACGCCCGACCACGGCACAGGGCGATGTCCTGGATTATAATGACTATTATGTCGATCAGCTCAATGAGATCCTCGGTGATGACAAATATGGCAATGACGGGCATTTCACCGAAATCTGGATGGATGGTGCCAAAGGAAGCGGATCCGATGCTCAGGATTATGATTTCCAGCGCTGGTATGACACCATTCAGGCACAGGAGGGCTTGGAAGCCGGATATGACAGCGAATGCATGATCTTCCAGTGCGGCGCCAATACGACCGTGCGCTGGATCGGCAACGAAAACGGTTATGCGGCCAAGAATACATGGTCTAAATCTAACGTAGATGTGGAGGCAGATACATGTGATGACAATCTGCAGGGCAGTTATTCGCTCGGTTATGAAGATGGCAACAAGTGGACCGTTCCGGAAGCAGATTCCCGCATTACTTCCGGCTGGTTCTGGGGACCAAACAAGAGCACGCCAAAGAGCATCACAGATCTGGGCAATATGTACTTTAATTCTGTCGGACATAATGCGCCGCTGCTGCTGAATGTACCGCCGAACACAGATGGTACCGTGGATCAGGAGATCCTGGACAGACTGGCAGAATTTGGAGACAATATTACGGCGACATTTGCCAATAATCTTGCGTCCGGCGCGACGATCGGCGCAACGTCTGTCAGAGGCAATGACACTGCGTTCAAACCATCCAATGTGCTGGATGGCAATGACGATACATATTGGACGACTGATGATGGGACGGCAGAAGGCTCATTGATCATCGACCTTGGTTCGACCAAGACCTTCGATGTCGTTTCGATCGAAGAAGCCATTCAGCTGGGCCAGAGCATCAATGAATATAAAGTGGAATACCGAAATGGCGATGATGATGAGTGGACCGTCCTCGATGAAGGCGAGACGATCGGTGCCAAGCGCCTGATCCGTACCGCCTCGGTCAGAGCGGATCAGCTGCGCATCACTGTAGATACCAATAAGAGCGATGCGGTGCCGATGATCAGTGAGGTCGGCGTATATAAAGCAAGCGAAGACTTTGAGCTGGCAGGTACAGCGCCAGTGGGCATGGATGTCATCGACATTGAAGATACGAACATTTCTGATGGTGCTGGATTTACATTTACATCTGGTGCTTGGGTGGCAGAGACCGGCACCAATTACATCAATGGAACGAATCGTTATGCCAATGCCAACGCATCCTTGACCGTGACATTCCATGGCTCGAAGATCTATCTGCTGGGCACGCGTGATCCAAATCATGGCACTGCGACCATTCAGATCGATGATGATGATCCAGTGACGATCGATACGGAAGCAAGCACGCGTGCGACCGGCCAGATGATCTTTGCGTCAGACGATCTGGAGGATGGCGATCATACGCTGACCCTGACGGTCGGCAGCACTGGCGCCATCGGCCTGGAAGCTGCATATGTCATCAATAATGGCGGCATGGGCATGATCGGCCTGGAACAAGACAGCTATACGATGAATGAGGATTCTTCCTTGGAAGTGAAGATCGTTCGTGTCGGCGGAACTGCCGGTACGATCAGCGCCTTGCTGCAGCCCAATCCAGGCACGGCCATCCAGGATGATTTTGATACGGAACAGATCAGTGAGATCGTGATGGAGGAAGGACAGAGCGAAGCGACGGCTACGGTGACGACACGCCGCAATACCAATGTAACAGGTGACCGTCAGTTTACGATCGAGCTTGCAGATCCTTCTGATGGATTGATCTTAGGCTTCAATGACCGGGCACAGATCACGATCAAAGATACAGAGACGAGTTCTCTGGAGACACTGGACACGCTGTTGGAGACGGCCCGCGGTCTGAAGCAGGATTGGTACGCATCTGGTTGGGAAGACTTCGCACAGGCTTTGGCTTATGCGGAAACGGTCGCTGATGCGGCAGATCCGGCAGCGGCTGAGGTGACCACGGCCATCAGCGGACTGCGCAATGCCATGGAGGCTTTGGTCGCGCGTGAACAGTATACCGAGAACGATCGTTTCCAGTTCCCATGGAGAGAGGGTTCATCAGCTGTGCTCGAAGCCGAGTTCGCTACTGAACTGGTCAATGATGAAAGCAACGATAACGGCTGGCCGCTGGAAGTAGCTGAGGGTGACTGGAGCAGCAACGGCAAGTTCCTGAATTCACTGAATACTGGCGATGTGGCCAAGTATGCGTATACCGCGGAAAAGACCGGCACATATCATGTTACGGCTTATTACCGTAGCGGTTCGAATACCAATGCGCTGGCATGGAGCGAGGAGAACGGCAAGATCGAAAGCGGTACGGTATCCGCAGGTGCAGCCAGCACCGCGGCGACCCACACTGCAGAGTTTGATCTGGTCGTGAACGAGGCTGGTGACGGCATGCTCGTCTTCACCGGACCGGATGGACGTTCCCCACAGTTGGATTATCTGGAGATCGTGCCTGCGGATATTGATGTGACGGAATATACGATCATTGCCTCTGCCGGTGCTGGCGGAACCATCAGTGATGAAGGAAACGCTACGGTCGAAGAAGGAACTGACAAGACCTATACGATCACTGCGGATGATGGCTATGCGATCGCGGATGTGCTCGTCAACGGCACGTCAGTCGGTGCATGTTCCACTTATACATTTGAAAATGTGAGCGCGGACGCTACCATCGAAGCACGCTTTGTCTTCGATCATTACACCGCTGCCAATCCGTTCTTGTTCCCATCCGGAAGCGACTCAGCAACGCTGGAAGCAGAGTATGTATCCGAGATCATCAATGATGAAAGCAACGATAATGGATGGCCTTGTGTCGTTACAGAGGCGGCATGGGCAAGCAATGGCAAGTTCGTAGATGCCCTTAATCAAGGCGATGTCATCAAATACAATTACCGCGCTGCACAGGCAGGCACATATCATGTCGTCGTGACTTATCGCAGCGGGTCGAATGCCAATGCGCTGGCATGGAGCGAAGAAAGCGGAAAGATCGAAAGCGGTACGGTATCTGCTGGTGCTAATGACAGTGCGAGCGCGACCCATACAGCAGAGTTTGATCTGATCGTGAGCGAAGCCGGTGACGGTGTGCTCATCTTTACCGGACCAGATGGCAAGTCTCCGCAGCTGGATAAATTTGAGATCAGCTTTGCCAGCGCGCCGCAGCCAGAACCGGCAGACAAGACACAGCTGAACGAAGCGATCGCCAGCGCAGATGCCCTGGATGCGGCAGATTATACAAGCACAAGCTGGGCCGCTTTGCAGGAAGCGCTGAACAGCGCGAAGCGCGTCGCGGCGGATGAAGATGCAGATCAAGATGCGGTCGACGCGGCAGTTCAGGCATTGAACGCAGCGGTCGAAGCGCTTGAGGAAATCAGCGAGCCAAGTGAACCGGCCAGCGCTGCAGCTATCCAGGCATTGCAGAACATGGTCGAAAAAGCCAATGCGCTTGGTTCTGACGATGCTGCTCTGCAGGCAGCAATTGAAGCTGCTCAGGCTGTCCTGAATGAAGAGACGCCGAGCGTAACGGCAGTCGTCACCGCATTGCTCAACCTGAGCGAAGCGATGCAGGCAGTGAATGCCGGTGAAAGCGTAGATGCGCTGAAAGAAGATGTGCAGGCCACGATCGATTTCATCAATGAGAATATCCTGAATGACACAGAGGGACTCCGTCCGGCCAAGGTACAGGCGCTGAGAGATGCCGTACAAGCAGCGCAGGATGCAGTAGACGATCCTAAAGCAGACGCTGATCAGCTGAAAGCAGTCAATGAAGCGATGACCAAGGCAGCTCAGGAGCTGTGGGAAATCGTGACAAAGGCTGAGCTGGAAGCACTGATCGAAGCTGCAAACGGTTACCTCGATGGTGATTACACGGCAGAAAGTCTCGAAGCGCTGCAGGCAGCGATCACTGCTGCACAGGCCGCAGCGAACAATGATGACGCGACAACAGCAGAAATCACTGACGCCATCACGAATCTGGCCAATGCGATCGCAGGTCTGGAGAATGAAGCAGGCGTGAACAAGAGCGCGCTCGAATATGAGATCGAGCTGGTGACGCAGATGATCGCCAACCTGGATGACTATGTGCCTTCTACGGTAGAGGGATTGGCAGACAAGCTGGCAGCTGCACAGACAGTATATGATGACGCAAACGCTGATCAGGAAGCAGTGGATGCGGCAGTGAGCACGCTGCGTGAAGCGCGTCTGAACGCGAGAACGCTGGCGGACAAGAGCGCGCTGGACGAAGCGCTGAGCCTGTACAGCGGCTACAGTGAAAATGACTTCACTCCGGCTACCTGGACAGCATTCTATGCGGCATATCAGGATGCGGCAGCAGTCTATGCCGATGCGGAAGCGACACAGAAAGATGTTGACGCAGCAGTGGAAGCACTGAACACCGCAGCGCAAGCGCTGGTCGAAGCACCAGCAACGCAGGAACCAAGCGCAGACGCGCAGGTTACCGAAAAGCCTTCTGTATCTGCAGGCGGCGTCAATGCGGATGTAAGCAGCACAGCGGCAGCCATGCAGACCGGACTGTTTGCAGGCATCGTGGTCATCGCGGCCATCGTCGTCGTGGCATTGATCGTCGTACGCAGACGCAACAAAAATAAAAACGCGTAACACTCGTGAACGATAAAGGGCTGAACACTGATCCAGGTGATCAGCCTTTTTCAATGGCAGGAAGCATGCTATGCATGCATTTCCCAGGGAATAAAAGGACATATGATCTGAAAGCAGTGAGGATAGGGCAGCGGCCTGATCATTTCCAGGTACGTTTTGTCTGATTTGCGGATCAGTGTGGTATGCATAGAGGCGGCTCTTTTGATCTGCATCGGTTTTCGTCTTGGATGATCGTTCTGTTGCCTTTGACAGGATATAAAGTCGATATTTTCTTTTCTTCGACGTGCTGTGAATGGGGAAAAGGGGCATGTCAGATTGTAAACAGGCAGGAAATAAAGTAAAATAGACAGAGAAAGAGAGCGAGAGTGAAAGTATGAAAGTATTGGTCATCGGCAAGGGCGGGCGTGAGCATGCGATCGCGCATGCGGTATCCCGCAGCAGCAAGGTCACGGCAGTCTATGCCGCACCAGGCAATCCGGGCATGAAATCGATTGCGACAAATGTGAATATCAGTGACAGTGATGTGGAAGGACTCGTTGCGTTCGCAAAAGAGAACCAGATCGATCTGACGATCGTCGGACCAGAGCACACCTTGTCCTTGGGCGTGGTGGATGCGTTCCAGAAGGAAGGGCTGAAGATCTTTGGACCGACGAAGGCGGCCGCGCAGGTGGAATCGAGCAAAGACTTTGCTAAGCGCATCATGATGCGTCATGGCATCCCGACCGCGGCATATGCGACATTTGACGACAAGGATGCCGCGGTATGCTATGTAAAGGAAAAAGGCGCGCCGATCGTCGTCAAGGAAGACGGGCTGAAGGCAGGCAAGGGCGTGACCGTAGCGCATACGGTAGAAGAAGCGCTGGATGCGCTGGATATCGCTTTTGCGCAGGAAGGGAACAAAGTGGTCATCGAGGAGTGCCTGACAGGCTTCGAGTTCTCCCTGATCTGCTTTGTCTGCGGCGATGTCGTCGTCCCGATGGAGATCGCGCAGGATCACAAGTGCGCGTTTGACGGAGATACCGGACCGAATACCGGTGGCATGGGCGTCTATTCCCCGGTGCGCCGCATCACGCCGCAGATCATCGAGGAGACGATGAATACGATCATGAAACCGATGGCAAAGGCCATGGTCGAAGAGGGCGTGCCTTTCACAGGTTTCTTATATGGCGGACTGATGTTGACGGATGATGGCGTGAAGACGATTGAATTCAATGCGCGCTTTGGCGATCCGGAGGCAGAGGTCATCCTGCCGCGCCTCAAGAGCGATTTTGTCGAGATCATCGAGACGGTGATGGATCATGAGGAATGCACGCCGGAGTGGAGCGATGAAGTGACCCTGGGCGTCGTGCTTGCTTCCGCTGGTTATCCGGCATCCAGCACGAAGGGCGCGGTGATCGAAGGGCTCGACCAGGTGGATGCGCTCGTCTATCATATGGGCACTGCAGAGGCAGAGGGCAAGCTGGTGACGGCTGGCGGCCGCGTATTGATCATCGTGGCGCAGGCGCCGACATTGGAAGACGCTTATGCGAAGGCTTACGCAGAAGTAGCTAAGGTAAGATGCGATTGCCTGTTCCATCGCAATGACATCGGCAAAAAGGACATGCACTGACAGAGAGATAAAAGATAAGGGAGGATGAGGCGCAATGTGCAAAACTGATCTGGAGATCGCGCAGGAATGCGTGATGGATCCGATCCTCAATGTAGCAGAGAAGATCGGACTGAATGAAGATGATCTGGAGTATTATGGAAAATACAAGGCCAAGCTGAGCCTTGATGTGCTCGAGCGCAACAAGGAGAAGAAAGATGGCAAGCTGATTCTGGTCACGGCGATCAATCCGACCAAGGCCGGCGAAGGGAAATCCACGACGACGGTCGGTTTAGGCGACGCGTTGCACCGCATCGGCAAGAAAGCGATGGTAGCGCTGCGCGAGCCAAGCCTGGGCCCGGTATTCGGACTGAAGGGCGGCGCGGCAGGCGGCGGATATGCGCAGGTCGTCCCGATGGAAGACATCAATTTGCATTTTACCGGCGACATGCATGCCATCACGACCGCAAACAATTTGATCTCCGCATGCCTGGACAATCATATTCACCAGGGCAACGAGCTGGACATCGATATCGAACGGGTAACGTGGAAACGCTGCCTGGATATGAATGACCGTGCTCTGCGTCAGATCGAGATCGGTCTTGGCCCGAAGGCCAATGGCGTAGAGCGCAAAGACGGCTTTAACATCACGGTTGCTTCAGAGGTCATGGCCGTGCTTTGTCTGGCGACTTCTCTGCGCGATCTGAAAGAGCGCTTTGCGAACATGCTCATCGCATACAATAAGAAAGGTGAACCGGTCTATGTGCGTGATCTGCACATTGAGGGCGCGCTCGCCATGATCATGAAAGATGCCATCAAGCCGAACCTGATCCAGACGCTGGAACACAATCCGGTCATCATGCATGGCGGCCCGTTCGCCAATATCGCGCATGGCTGCAACTCGGTGCTGGCGACGAAGATGTGCCTGAAACTGGCAGATTATACGGTGACGGAAGCTGGATTCGGCGCTGACCTTGGCGCAGAAAAATTCTTGGATATCAAGTGCCGCTTTGCCGGCCTTCATCCTAACGCGGTCGTCATCGTCGCGACCATCCGCGCGCTGAAGCAGCATGGCGGCGTGGAATTTGAGCATCTGAAAGAAGAAAATGTGCAGGCGATGCTGGATGGCTGCGCCAATCTCGCCAAACATATCGAGACCGTACGCGCTTTTGGCCTGCCATATGTGATCGCCATCAATGAGTTTGTCAGCGATACAAAGGCCGAAGTGGAAGCCTTGGAAAACTGGTGCGAGAAAAACGGCCATCCGATGGCATTGTCTCAGGTATGGGCAAAAGGCGGCGCCGGCGGCGAAGACCTCGCCCGCATCGTGGTCGATCTGTGCGAACAGGAAAACAGCTATCATCCGCTTTATGATGTCAATGCGCCGATCGAGACGAAGATCGATACGATCGCAAGAACGTGTTATGGCGCAGACGGCGTAGACTATACGGATGAGGCAAGGGCTCAGCTGGAGGAGATCGTCAAGAACGGCTGGGACAAGATGCCGGTATGCATGGCCAAGACACCGACTTCCCTGAGCGATCAGGACAAGCTGTATGGCGCGCCGAAAGGCTTCCGCATCACGGTACGGGAATTCCGCCCATCGCTGGGCGCAGGCTTTATCGTCGCGCTGACCGGCAAAGTACTGACCATGCCGGGCCTGCCGAAAAAACCGGCTGCCCTGAACATGGATATCGATGAAAATGGACATATCAGCGGATTGTTCTGATTCTTCGGCCATTTGGCAGAACCGCATCTTTACGGTATAATAAAAGAAAGACGGATGAGCGATTGGAGATGATTTGTGGATGGACAAACAGAAACCAGAATATTCCGCCCGACAGCGGAGAAAGGCATATTTCAAGAAAAAGGCCGCCATTTATAATCAACAAGGATATCGTCTGGCAAAGAAGCTGGCACGCGGGAAAGCGGATTATTCCGCACACTGCTATTCCTATATGATCGATCTCAGCCTGGCTCTGTGCCCAGCGCTGCTCTGGCTGCTGGTTTTTCTTGCGATCCTCTGCGGATTTTTTCCAGTGTTCTTCCTGACGCCGATGTACTGGATCACGCTGGTGCTGCTTTTCTTCACCAGCATGATCATGACCGGCCTGATTTCAGTAAAGACGCGTGGTCAGAGCCTGGGCCGCTGTTATCATGACCTGAAGGTTGTCCGTAAAGATAACCGTGAAGCAAATTCATTCATCTTATTCTTGCGTGAATTGATCGGCATCGGTCTTCCAGTTGCTGTACTTGGCTATTTCTTCAATATCTTCGGCCTGATGATATTCTGGCTCCTCAATGTGCTGGTGGTGATCGCTTCTCCAGACCAGCGTTCCATCGCGGACTGGATCCTGGGGACACACTTGGTCTATGAGCCGCAGAACCGGATCCGTTTTGAAGAAGATGTCCGCAAGGATCTGGAGATCTCTCCGATCGATCTGCATATCCATTCCAATTTCAGTGATGACGGCTATTATGATGTGGAAGATCTGTTTGCGCAGGCACAGAAAGCTGGTATCCGCACCATTTCCATCACGGATCACAACTGCGCCCGGGCCAATACCATCGCGCGCCGGATGAGCGTGCTGTATGACATCCGCTACATTCCGGGCATCGAGATCGATTGTGTTTATCAGGAACGCCGGGTCCGTGTGCTCGGTTACTATATCGATGAGAAAAACGAGCTATTCAACTCCGTGGAAAGCGAATCGCTCAAACGAGAAAAGAAAGCCAGCCTGGAGCGTGCCCGCAAGCTGAAAGAATATACCGGCATGGTCGTTGACATGGAAAAGTTGCTGGAGAATAATCGCTTCCAGATGGTCACAGGCCTGGAGATCGCCAAAGTGATCTTTGCCAATGAAGTGTATCGTCAGTTCCCGATCGTTCAGAAATATCTGAAGGAAGAGAGCGAGGAAAAGGCTGTCATCCGCTTTGCGGAAGATCTGTTTGGCAAGGGCGGTCCATGCGATGTCGAGCTTCGCTATCCGGCATTGGAGGATATCCTGGAGATCGTCCATCTGGCCGATGGCATCGCCGTGCTGTCCAGCTGGAATTGTGACAACTTCGGAGAGGCTTTCATCTCTTCGCTCATTGCCCGCGGATTTGACGGCATCGAAGTATTCTCTCCATTGGTGAAGAAAGAGACGATGACCAAGCTGCTGAAGGTCGCAAAAGCTGAGAAGCTGTTCATCAGCGCAGGCAGTGATTTCCATGGTCCATCTCGTCCTGACCGCTATCTGGGCGTGACCAACTGTCCGCCGCAGGCTCTTTCGCTCGTTGAGATCCTGACACAGGCGAGCGAAGGAAGCAAAGCGGCCGTTTCCGCACAATCATCAATGTAAAGGGCATCCAAACGGATGCCCTTTACATTGCCAAAAACAAGATAAGCGCATGGATGACATGTGATCGATCAGATGAAAAGGGGGATATCTTGCAGATACAAGTCATGAAAAAGGCCTTCAAATGTGCCTTTCCTTATACGATCCCGATCTTTGCGGGATTCTGGTTTCTCGGCCTGACCTATGGCATCTACATGAATGTCAATGGCTTCAGCTTTCTTTATCCGATGCTCATGAGCCTGACCATCTTTGCCGGGTCGATCGAATTCATCGCCGTCAATATGCTCATGGGCGCATTCGATCCGCTGCAGGCATTTGCCATGACCCTGATGATCAATGCCCGCCATCTGTTTTATGGCATTGCGATGCTGGATAGATTTCGTGGCATGGGATGGAAAAAGATCTACTTGATCTTCGGCATGTGCGACGAAAGCTTTTCCATCAATTATACTGCGGATATTCCAGAAGACGTGGACCGCGGCTGGTTCATGTTCTTCGTCACATTGTTAAATCACTTTTACTGGTTTTCCGGTGCCACCTTGGGCGGCATCTTCGGCTCCTTTCTGCATTTCAGCACCGAAGGACTGGATTTTGTCATGACCGCGATGTTCGTCGTCATCTTTCTGGAACAGTGGCTCAAAGAGAAAAACCATGTCAGCGCGATCTGCGGCTTGGTCGTATCGCTGCTCTGCCTGATCTTGTTTGGCGCAGATCAGTTCATGGTACCTGCGATGCTGGCCATTCTCGGCGTGCTGACTTTGCTGAGAAAACCATTAGAGAAAGGAGCGGATGAAGGATGACCTTGACACAACAGCTGATCACTATCGCGATGATCGTACTGGGCACCGCATTGACACGTTATCTGCCCTTCATGTTGTTTCCGGCCGGCAAACAGACGCCGCCTTATGTCAGATATCTGGGCAAGGTGCTGCCATCCGCTGTCTTTGGCCTGCTGGTCATCTATTGCCTGCGCAATGTCAATGTGCTTGGCGGCACCTATGGCATTCCGGAGCTGCTTGCGATCACGCTGGTCATCGTCTTGCATCTGTGGAAACGCCAGATGCTGTTGTCAATTGCTGTCGGGACAATATTTTACATGATTCTTGTACAAACTTTGTTCTGAAACAAAAAAATATAGAAAATTTTGTCTTTTTTAGCACTATAGGCTTGACAGTGCTAAAATTCTGACTATAATAATAAGTGTAATCGGGGAAAGC
>ERZ1643246.1928-NODE-1928-length-21208-cov-5.669409_pt1 | contig 21208 bp, 17 predicted proteins | sample MGYA00579265_ERZ1643246 | MGnify/ENA primary metagenome ERZ1643246 (study PRJEB29033, sample SAMEA4952261) | chicken gut metagenome | biome: Broiler Chicken; feature: Gastrointestinal Tract; material: Caecum | place: Ireland | collected 2018 | study: Broiler...
AATTAGCACTCGAGGCTTGACAGTGCTAATAATAAGTGCTATAGTACAACTAGAACAAAGGAAGAGAAAAGAAAAGCTTCCTGAGTTTATTACAAAGCAAATAAATGTTATAGATAGAATTGGAGGAATGACCTATGTTGATGCCCAGTATTTTTGGAGAGAACCTGTTTGATGAGTTTATGGATTTCCCGTTTGAGAGAGAGTTCTTCAAAAGAACACCGTCCCGCAGAAGCTCGGATCAGACATTGATGAAGACCGATGTGAAAGAGACGGACGGCACTTATGAGCTGGATATTGACCTGCCCGGATATAAAAAAGAGGATGTAAGTGCCAAACTGGAAGACGGATATCTGACTATCAGCGCTTCCACCAATAAGAATAATGACGAAAAGGATAAAGAAGGAAGATATATCCGCAGAGAGCGTTATACCGGCCAGTGCTCCAGAAGCTTCTATGTGGGCGAAGGCGTTGCACAGGATCAGATCAAAGCAAAATTTGAAAATGGTATCCTGAAACTGTCCATCCCGAAAGTGGAGAAACAGCAGGAGGAGGAGAAAAAGTATATCTCTATTGAAGGATAACAACGGGAAGAAAAAATAAGAAATGAACGGGGCAGCCGCACGAGAGGAAGATCGTGCGGCTGCCCCGTTTTTCGTGGTGAGGACAGACGATCTTATAAAACGAGAACATTACAATATTCTTGTACCTTTTTTCCCGATATGATATCCTTATGGAAGGAGAAAAGTATTTCTAAAATACCCTTCCGGAAAGAACTCCGATCGGATGGAGGTTCTGATTATCAATCTGGGAGATGCCAGGGAACTGGAAGTGGAGGCATTGTGTAATCTGAGTCAGGGAATATAGAATGAGGGCTTTGAGACGGGTGTTGAAAAGGGCATCGAGGGCGCAGTGGAAATACTCCGTGAAGAAGGCTATGAAGATTCACAGATTATCGAGCGTATCCGGAAGCGGTTCGGGCTGACGCGGGAAGACGCGGAAAAATATCTGGTTACGCGGGTTTAAATACAAAAAGCCCGAAAGTCTGATCTTAAGCAGAGGTGAGAAGATGAACATCAAAGATCTGGAATATTTCCGCATCGTCTGCCAGCAGAAAAGCATCACCAAAGCCGCTCACCTGCTGTACATGACGCCCCAGGGTCTCAGCCGGATCATGAAAAATGTGGAAAATGAACTGGACGCCGTACTGTTTGTGCGTACCGGCGCGGGGATCCAGCTGACGGAATCCGGCAGTTACCTGTACGGGCAGCTGCCGGCGCTGCTGGATTCCTACCAGGGGATCTGCAGCGAGATCCGCTGTATCGAGCAGCGGAAAAATCACGAGATTGATCTCTTATCCGCCTATGGAATTCTTCGGCTGGTGACGCCGGAGTGTCTGGAGTATTTCCGGAGACAGTACCCGGAGATTCAGCTGCACTACCGGGAGTATCCGGACCGGCAGGTGGAGCGGATGTTCCAGGAGGGAGAGGGCAACGTGGCCTTTCTGGTGGGACCGGGCAGCCAGTCCCATATGCAGCGGACCTTCATGGAAAAATATGAGATCAAGCTGCTGGTAAACCGGGATCATCCGCTGGCAGAGAGAACCTTCGTGTCCATTCAGGATCTGAAGGGAGAGCGGCTGTACATCGAGAGCAGTGAATTTCATATCCATCAGCTGATCCTGGAAAAATGCCGTCAGGCGGGATTTGAGCCGGACATTGCCTTTGAGACCAGCGGATTCAGCCTCTGCCACCGGATGGTCCAGAAAAACAAAGGGATTTCCGTGACCGTGGATTTTATCTTTGATGATATGGGACAGAGCGATACGGTAATGATTCCCTTTGAAGAAGGACCTTTCTACTGGGAGACCTGGATGCTCACCCGGGAAGGAGAACTGCCAAATCCGGATGTGATGCTGTTTCACCGCCATGTGACCCGCTGGATGAAGGAAATCGGAGAAGGGAAAATCCGCCGGTGATATGTCTCACAATTTTGTTGAGACCATTCAACACTCTGTTTATTATCAGAAAAGAATTCCGGTGATACAATAGAATCGAATTCACTTATTATAATAAAAAAGGAATGCGGCCTGCGGGAACAGGAGGTGTTCCTTTTTTATTATCCTTCTATTCAATAAATTGTTGACAGCGGTCAATAAAGCGTTGATGGGAAATGTCCGGACAGATTGTTATAATATAGACAAAATCACTGATACATAAAAATAGGAGGATAACATGAGTGAATTCAAACTGACAAGTGTGGAAGAATTTGAAGCGGCCACCGAGCGCCTGCTGGAAACCGGAAAAAAAGTGGGGGCGGATGCCTGGCAGCTGCGTGTGAAAAACCAGACACCCCACTGTAAATTCGGGGAACAGGGTATCTGCTGCCGGATCTGTTCCATGGGCCCCTGCCGGATCACTCCCAAGGCGCCCAGAGGCATCTGCGGCTGTGACGCCCATGGAATCGCGGGCCGCAACTTTCTGCGGTTTGTGGCTGGCGGAGCGGCTACCCATTCCGATCACGGAAGAGAGATCTGCCATACGCTGCATACGGTGGCTCCGGACGGAAATTATAAGGTGAAAGATCCTGAGAAGCTGATCCGCATCGCCAAAGAGTGGGGTGTGGAGACGGAAGGCAGGGATATCTATGATTTGGCCCATGAGATGTCCGAGCTGGCCCTGCTGGAATACGGAAAACCCTTCGGCGTACAGCGGTGGCTGAAGAGAGCGCCGGAGCATACACAGAAACTGTGGCATGACGCGGAAATTGAGCCCCGGGCCATCGACCGGGAGGTTTCCACCGCCATGCATATGACCCATATGGGAAATTCCTGTAAGGCAGAGGCGCTGGTGCGTCAGTCTCTCCGTTCCGGTATGTCCGACGGATGGGGCGGTTCCATGTGCGGAACGGAATTTTCCGATGTAATGTTCGGAACCCCGAAGCCGGTGGATACCGAGGCCAATCTGGGCGTTATGAAGGAGGATATGGTCAATATCATCGTACACGGCCATGATCCCAGCCTTTCCGAGATGATCTGTGAATATGCGGAGGATCCGGAGATGATTGCCCTGGCAAAATCCCTGGGGGCCAACGGCATCAACGTGGCCGGCGTCTGCTGTACCTCCAATGAGGTTGCCATGCGAAGAGGCGTGCCCATGGCCGGAAATTTTCTGCAGCAGGAGAACGTGGTGCTGACGGGAGCCTGTGAGGCCATCGTGGTGGATGTGCAGTGCATTTTCCCGGCATTGGGACCGCTGTCCAAGTGCTTCCATACAAAGTTCATCACCACTTCCCCCATCGCCCAGATGCCGGATTCCGACTTTATCCGTTTCAATGCCGAGACGGCAGGGGAGAATGCCAAAAAGATCGTCCGCACGGCGGTGGAAAACTTTGTGAACAGAAAGAAAAAACTGGTATACATCCCTCAGATGAAACAGAAAGCCACCGTGGGATTCTCCACCGAGGCCATTGTGAAGGTCCTGGACGGTGTGACCAACAGTCAGGTGGATGTGACCGGAACCACAAAACCGCTGATTGAATGCATTACTTCCGGTGTGATCCGGGGCGCAGTGGCCATGGTTGGCTGCAACAACCCCAGAATCCGTCCGGATTACGGCCACATCGAGCTGATGAAAAAGCTGATTGCCAACGATATCATCGTGATTCTTTCCGGATGTTCCGCCCAGGCGGCAGCCCGTGCCGGACTGATGGATAAAAGAGCAAAGGATCTGTGCGGCGCAGGCCTTAAAAGAGTCTGTGAACTGGCCGATATCCCGCCGGTTCTGCACATGGGCTCCTGTGTGGACATCAGCCGGATGATGGTGCTGGCGTCCGAGCTTTCCAAAGATTCCGGTCTGAATATTTCCCAGCTTCCGCTGGTGGGCTGTGCGCCGGAGTGGATGTCTGAGAAGGCCATTTCCATCGGAAACTATGTGGTGGCCACCGGTATCGACACGTTCCTGGGTGTGGATCCCCAGGTAAGCGGATCCAGTGAGATGACGTACTGGCTGACCGAAGGAATCCGTGATTGGGTGGAGGCTGCCTACACCGTTGAAAAAGATATTGACAAGCTGGGTGATGCCATGATCGCCAGAATTGAGGAGAAGAGAGCGGCGCTGGGAATCTAATCTGTCCCGGAGAAAATCCGCAGATACATAGAAAAAAGCAGAAGCATCTGTCGATATGGTACAGAAGCTCCTGCTTTTTTCTACGATAAGCCCGGAGGACAACGATGCCGTGAACGGTGTCACAGAAGCTCCAGCAGCTGCTCTACTTCTTTTTCGGAGGTAGCCCAGCTGGTAGCCAGCCGGATGATGGTATGTTCATCATCGAAGGGTTCCCAGTAGCTGTAGGAAACTGTTTCCCCCAGTTCTTTCAGCCGGTTATTTTCCACGATCAGGAATTGCTGATTGGTGGGAGAGGCGTAGTAGAAACGGTATCCCTTTTGGCGCAGGCCCTCTTTCAGACGTTCGGCCATCCGGATCGCCGAACGGGAAATACGAAAATACAGATCGTCGGTGAACAGTGTGTCAAACTGGATACCCAGTATCCGCCCTTTGGCCAGCAGCGCTCCCTGCTGCTTTACAAAGGTAAAAAAATGGGGAGCCAGCATGGGATCGGGAAATACTACCGCTTCGCCCAGCAGTGCGCCCACCTTCGTGCCTCCGATATAGAAGGCGTCACAGGTACGGGCCAGCAGCGGAAGGGTTACGTCGGTCTCGGGGGATGCCAGGCCGTATCCCAGCCGGGCTCCGTCCAGATACAGAAACAGATGATATCTGCGGCAGATTTCAGAAAACCGGATCAGTTCGTTTGCGGTGTACAGCGCTCCAAACTCCGTGGGGTGTGTCAGATAAATCATCCCGGGATGTACCATGTGGGAACGGTTTTCGTCCTGAAAAAAGGATTTCAGATACTGTTCGGCATCTTCCGGATTCAGTTTTCCAAAGGTGTGCGGAAGCGGCAGTACCTTATGCCCTCCGGCTTCCACAGCCCCGGCTTCATGCGTATTGATATGACCGCAAGAAGCACACAGGACGCCCTCCCAGGGCTTCAGCAGCGCCTGTATGACCACGGCATTGGTCTGCGTTCCGCCGGACAGAAAATGAATATCCGCCTGGTCGGCATCGCAGAGACGACGGATCTTTTCTTTCGCCCGGCTGCAGGAGGCGTCATTGCCGTATCCCGGCATTTTTTCCATATTGGTTTGAAGGAGCGCCTCCAGCACTGCCGGGTGCGCTCCCTCCAGATAATCACATTCAAAGTGCAGCATAGATGTTCCTTTCGGTTCTACATATGTGTTTCAACAAATTCATCGATCCGGTCTATCCGCAGTCCCCGCATCTTCAGTGCGCTGAATGCCACCACCAGGAAAAAGACAATCCTGCAGATGGACAGAGCATCGGTGATGCTTCCGGGAAATGCCAGGTTCGGATACCAGTGTATTACAGCCATCATCCGGTTGATGATACTCAGAAAGTAATCGATGCCGCTGATGATCTGGAAGACTACAAAGAATCCCAGATAGCAGACCACAGATTTGATGGCAGTGGCTTTCAGCCACCGATTTTCCTCCAGAAACAGTACATAGATGGCCAGAAGCCCCAGCACCACCGGACTGATCAGCGCGGAAAAATAGATGACAGCTCCCAACATCCCCACGGTAATTCCCAGACGTGTACGGGGCTGCTGAAAAGAAGTCTGCTGTGCCTGCCGCCAGTTTTGCTGCTCCTGGGCTCCCTGATTCCAGGAAGGGTTCGGGCCGCTATGCGTCTGCTCCCAGGAATTCTGCTGACTGTCGGTTTCACTGTTTTGAAAACCGGTCTGTTGATTTGTGCCAGCCCCTTCTGTGCGATACTCCTGAGACAGCTGTGCGCCGCAGGCGGGGCAGGAAAGGCTTCCCTCCGGAAGCTGATTTCCGCAATTAGGACAAAACATATGGTGATTCCCCCTTTTTTCGTTGTCTGTTTTCATTATAGATAGGAAGAGGAGAAGCGTCAACCACAGGATTCTTAGGAATTTTTAAATTTTTTTATGCAAAAACTTGGAATATGCCCTGCATATCGCTTATAATAGGAAAGGTAACGGCAGAGGCACTGCCGGGAAATGGAGGATAAACAAAATGAAGAAAACAATTCATGCAGACAAGGCGCCGGCTGCAGTGGGACCGTATGTCCATGCTGTACAGGCCGGAAACATGGTGTTTACTTCCGGTCAGCTGGGACTGGATCCCAAAGACGGTACACTGCCGGAGGGAATTGAGGCGCAGACGCACCAGGCACTGAAGAATCTGGGCGCTGTTCTTGAAGCTGCCGGCCTGGGTTATGAAGATGTGGTGCGCACCATGGTATTCCTGGATAACATGGACGATTTCGCGGCGGTAAATGAAATTTACGCGCAGTATTTTAAAGATTCCGCGCCTGCCAGATCCTGCGTGGAGGTGGCAAAGCTTCCCAAAGGCGGCCTGATTGAAATCGAGGCTATTGCGGTACATAAGGACTGACGCAAAAGAGGCTGTTTGGTACATCCATAATTTTTTTGTGTTTTCCAACACGGAAACAGCAGCAGGCTTCTCTGATTTGCCGGATATCGGACAGGGGAACCTGCTGCTGTTTCTGTAAATGCCGTTACGCTTCTGTCTCAAACAGAATACCGAGCGTATTAGGACCGCAATGACAGGAAATCGTACAGCTGGCCTGGGTCACATAAATGTTTTCAAAGGATGCTTCCCTCTGAACTGCTGTTTTCACCAGCCGGATGCAGGAGTCGCCGATGCCGGAATGTGTGATGAACAGCCGTTTGAGATTCAGGCGGGTGTACGACCGCAGCGTATCCTTCACATACCTGGGAAGTACTTTGTCCAGGGTTCCCCGGTATTTTTTCCCGACATACATGGCTCCGGAGGTATTGTCCACCTGAATACAGGGCTTGATATTCAGCAGATTGGCTCCCAGAGCCGTAATGCTGCTGCAGCGTCCGCCGGCGCTCATGAATTTCAGGGTATCCAGAATAAAACTGGAATGAACCAGCTTTTTCCGGCCTTCCAGCCGCTTTGCAATCTCCTCCGCCTTTAATCCCTCCCGGATCCACTCGGCGGCATCACAGACCAGAAGGCCGATTCCGGTGGAAAGATTGCAGGAATCCACCGGATATATGCCGGGCAGTTCCTTTGACGCCAGCAGACAGTTCTGATAAGCGCTGGAGAGCGCGCCGCCCAGATTCAGATGGATCACCTCGTACCCCTGCTCTACAAAAGGAGTAAAGTAATTCAGATATTCCTGTACGTTAATGGCGGCGGTTCGGGGAAGAAGTTTTTTCTCTCTGTAAATCTGAAAGATTTCCTGTGGCGTGATATCCACATTGTCCTGATACTCCCGGCCGCCCAGAATGATATGAAACGGATAATAATGCACCTGATACGCTTCCTTCAGGCTGCTGCCCAGATCGCAGGTGCTGTCCGCGCTTAACAGTATTCTGTTCATAAATGCGCCTCCTCTTTCTGCCATCATACAGCGTTTCAGAGGGAGAATCAAGAGCCGCTGTCTCTCGCCCGGGGGGTGGTCAGCATTTTCACCGAAAAGCGACAGAAATCCACAGATTTCTTGTAAATCCTGTTCCCGGATTTCGTGATATAATGAGCGAAAGCGAGTCGGAACAAGCCTGGCTTGTTCCAGACGAGCGGCGAATGATCTTTGAGATGAAATCACGAATAATGAGCGAAAGCGAGTCGGAACAAGCTTAGGCTTGTTTCGGGCGAGCGGCAACGGGGAGACAGACAGTAAAGGGGTGCAGGTGATGAGATGAAAAAAAAGAAAGTGGTTTTATCGGTTCTGCTGGCTGTACTGGCAGTTCTGATTATTGGAACTTATGTGGCCGTGGCGCTGTATTTTCAGCGGCATTTCTATTCGGAAACGACGATAAACGGCATCGACTGTTCTTATATGACGGCAGAGGAAGTGAAGGATCAACTGCGCAGTCAGGTACAGTCTTATCAGCTGACGCTGAAGGAAAGAAATGATCAGCAGGAGACACTCACCGCGGATATGCTTCAGCTGTCCTATCAGGATAATGGCGAGGTAGAGCAGCTTTTGAAGGATCAGGGGGCCTGGCTGTGGGCAGGGGAGATTTTCCGCAACCGTTCCCATAATCTGGAAGTATCCATGAATCTTTCCGAGGAAGCGCTGGGGCAGGCGGTGGACGCTCTGAATGCCATGCAGGCGGAAAATGTAACGGCTCCGCAGGATGCGGCGCTTACCAGTGACGAGAACGGGTATTCCGTATCTCCGGAAATTGAGGGAAATCAGCTGGACCGCGAGGCAGTGATTGCCGCTGTCAGGGAGGCGGTAGCCAGTGACGCCGACCAGCTGGATCTGGATGCGGCCGGATGCTATGTGCAGCCGGCGGTGCGGCAGGATGACGAAGCTCTGAACAATCGGGCCAACCAGCTGAATCAGCTGACTTCCGCCAGTCTGACCATGGATTTCGGAAGCGGAAGAAGTGAGTCGGTGGGACGCGCCCAGCTGATGCAGTGGGTGATTCAGGATGAGTCGGGCAATGATATCATTGATCCGGCACAGGTGACCGCTTATGTGCAAAGCCTGGCGGACAAATATGATACGGTGGGAAAACACACCTTTACCACTACCGGAGGAAATACGGTGGAACTGTCCAAAGGGGATTACGGCTGGACCATGGATGTGGAAACCACAGCTTCCAATCTTCTGGCGGCCATCAACGCAGGACAGCAGGGCGCTTTTGAGGTGACGTATACCGATACGGCAAAAAGCAGAGATTCCAATGATATCGGAAATTCCTACATTGAGCTTTCCATCGATCAGCAGACGCTCTGGTGCTATGTGGACGGAGAACTGGTGGTGGAGTCACCGGTGGTCACCGGATGCGTGAATAAAGGCACGGAGACGCCCAGGGGCGGTGTCTGGAAGGTAAAATCAAAGACCAGCCCGTATACCATGAAAGGAAAGCCGGATGAAAATGGAGAACCCTCTTATATAGAAAATGTTACCTACTGGATTCCTTTTACGGAGGATTTTACCATCGGATTTCATGATCTGGCCTCCAGAAAGGCTTTTGGAGGAAACATTTATATCACCAATGGCTCTCATGGCTGTGTGAACATGCCTCTGGATGCGGTGGCAAAGATTTATGACGTGGTGGCCTATGGGTTCCCCGTAGTGGTTTACTGACCAGGTACTTACAATCGATATTTTTCAGGAGATTCCCGAAGGAACAGCGCAGGTGTTTCTTCGGGAATCTTTTTGTGTTATGATAACGATGGAGAGGCCGGATACTCCAGTGAGAAGGGAAACGGGATAAAAGCAGAAATGCCGCACAGGAGGTTCCGGAGACGGAGTGGTAAGCTTAAGAAAATGGAGGAGAAGGTATATGCAGAGAGTGGATTTCAGCAGAAACTGGAGTTTTTATGAAAGTGACGAAGGGCAGAGTTTTGTGTTCGATCATCCCGCGGGACATCCGGTGGATCTTCCGCATGATTTTATCATCGGCAAGCCCAGACGGGCAGACGCGCCGGGAGCTGCGGGAAACGGTTATTTTGGGGAGGGACAGGGAGTCTATAAGAAAATCCTGGAAGTGCCTCCTCAGTGGGAAGGAAAGACGATTCTTCTGGATATCGACGGCGCTTATATGAATGCGGAGGTGTCGGTGAATCAGGAACTGCTGCTGATCCATCCCAATGGCTATATCCCTTTCCAGGTGGATATCACACCGGCGCTTTGGAAGGATAAGAGAAAAAATCTGATAAAAATTATTACCCAGAGCCGTCAGCCCTCTTCCCGCTGGTACAGCGGCGGAGGTCTGTACCGGGATGTGTGTCTCTGGGTGGGAGGTCCGGTATATGTAAAACCATGGGATTTCTTTATCACCACGCCGACAGCTGAAAAAGAGCGGGCGCTGGTGCGGGTGGAGGCACAGATTACCCGGACGGGAGCGTTTCGTCCGGTCACCGCCTGCTGTCGGATTCTGGATGGAGACGGCGTCTGCAGGGCAGAGGAAGAAAAGGCAGTGGAGAAGCCGGAAGACGAAAAGGTCTGCTTCGAACTGACGCTTCCTTCTCCACGTCTGTGGGATCTGGAGGATCCCTATCTGTACCGGTGTGAAATTCTGCTGAAGGAAGGGGAAGGTATTCTGGATACCGCGGGGGACACATTCGGAATCCGGAACATTCAGGTGGACGCCGTAAACGGATTTCGGCTCAACGGCCGCAGGCTCAATCTGAAAGGCGGCTGCATACATCATGACAATGGATTTCTGGGAGCCTGTGCCTATCCCAAGGCGGAAAAGCGGAAGCTGGAGATTCTGAAACGGGCGGGCTACAACACCGTCAGAATCAGCCATTATCCGCCTTCGCTGGCGCTCCTGAAGCTGTGTGACGAGATGGGGATGCTGCTGATGGATGAGGCTTTTGACGTGTGGCGGCTGGGAAAAGTTCCCATGGATTACCATCAGTTTTTTGAAGCCTGGTGGGAACGGGATATCGAGTGTATGGTGAAAAGGGACCGGAATCATCCCAGTGTCATTACCTATTCCATTGGAAATGAGATCACGGAACGGGACGGATGCAATAACGGCGCCGCCTGGTCTCGGAGGCTGGCGGATAAAGTCCGCAGTCTGGATGCCACCCGGTTTGTGATTTCCGCTCTCTGCGGCGTATACCCCTTCCATGATGACGTGGATGACGCAGGCGGTGGAGGAAATTTTGAAATCAATATGAATGCCAGCCAGGAAAGCTGGGGAGAGGTTACGGCGGCGTTCTGCGAACCTTTGGATATTGTAGGGTACAATTATCTGAAGGATATCTATGAAAGTACCCATCAGCAATTCCCGGACCGGGTGATGCTGGGGACGGAGACCCACGCTTATAATACCTGGGATTACTGGGAAAAGGTAAAGAAGCTTCCTTATGTAATCGGCGACTGTATCTGGGCAGCGGTGGATTACCTGGGAGAAGTGGGAGCCGGAAAGGTTTACTGGGAAAGGGACCGGGAACCGTTTACCTTTATGGCGCCGTATCCCTGGAGAAGTTCCTGGCAGTCAGATATTGATCTCACCGGGGAACAGCGGCCCCAGTCCGTGTACCGTCAGATCATGTGGGGAGATACCGCCCGCAGCGGAATTTACACTACGCATCCCTGCCACTATGGGGAGGCGTTCCATGGCAGCGGCTGGCACTGGCCGGATGTGATGGACAGCTGGACCTTTGAGGAACAGTATCTGGGAAAACCGGTACGGACAGAAGTATACGGGGCGGGTGATGAAGCCGAATTTTTCCTGAACGGAGAAAGTCTGGGATGCGTACCCTTTGAAAAACTGAAAGCGGCGATGGACATTCCCTACCAGCCGGGAGAACTGGAAGCCGTGGTCCTCAGAGACGGAAAGGAGATCAGCCGGTGCGGTCTGAAAACCGCGGGGAGGACGGTGAGATTTTCCGTTGTGGCGGAGGAAAAGTGGATTGCCGCAGATGGCCGGGATCTGGGATATCTGAGAATTCTTGCGGAGGATGCGTCAGGAATTCGCTGTGTGGAAGAAACCTGTGAGGTGACAGCTCAGGTGGAGGGAAGCGGAAGCTTTGTCTCCATGGGAAGCGGAAATCCCTGTACCGAGGATCAGATTACGGAGGCCAGATGCCATCTGTACCGGGGAAGCGCCATTGTGATCGTTAAAGGGACGGCGCCGGGCACTGTCCGGGTAAAGGTTCGGTCAGGAGAACTTTCCGGAGAGGGATTCCTCGAGGTCCGCTGAAACAGAAAGGTCAGTATCCAACGCATGGAAAAGGAATTATCGCGGTTTCCTGTATAAAAAAGTCAAGATACGCCAGAAAAAATGTCAAGAAACCGACTAACGGGGACCGGGAAATTCAATTATAATAGGGAACAGTAAGCGTTGAGATAGGGGAGGTCCCTGAGTGGACCATCGGCCCGGACAGCGGAGAGGAGAAAGAGTGAAGATGAAAAGACGAATCAGAACATTCAGCGGAACCATGGATCCGCGTGTATCTGCCAGAGAAACGGCAAACCGGAAGGTGGCCAGAAGGGCAGCGGCGGAAGGAATTGTACTGCTGAAAAATGACGGTGTGCTGCCGCTTGCGAAGGGAAGCCGTGTGGCACTTTTCGGGAGCGGCGCCGGCCGGACCATCAAGGGAGGAACCGGTTCCGGAGATGTGAATGAAAGGGAAGTGGTGAGTATTTACCAGGGTCTGATCAATGCCGGATTCACAGTCACCAGCCGCTCCTGGATCGATGAGTTTGAAACTATTTACCGCAAATCCCGCGAGAACTGGCGGGATACCATTTTTGCAGAGGCAGAGGGAAAGAGTGGGACGGAATTTTTCCAGATTTATGCCTCGCATCCTTATGAGATGCCCGCAGGCCGGCCGATTCTGGCAAGCGACTGCCAGGGGGCGGAGACGGGAATCTATGTGGTAAGCCGGGTCGCGGGAGAGGGCGCGGACCGATTTGAAAAAGCCGGTGATTATTACCTTACGGCAGAAGAAAAAAGAGATCTGGAAACCCTTTCCGGGCTGGTGGATCATATTCTGGTGGTGCTGAACGTGGGCGCGCAGATGGATGTGGAGGAGATCCTGGCCTTTGAGAAGGTGAAAGCGCTGCTGAGTCTGGTGCAGCCTGGTATGGAAGGGGGAAACGCTCTGGCAGATGTGCTGACCGGGGAAGTAAATCCCAGCGGAAAGCTCACCGACACCTGGGCGGTCCGCTACGGCGATTTCCCCAATGCGGCCACCTTCAGCCATAATAATGGAAATATTTATACCGAAAAATATGAGGAAGGCATTTATGTGGGATACCGCTATTTTGACAGTTTTGGCGTGGAGCCGGTATTTCCTTTTGGATATGGCCTTTCCTATACGAAGTTTACCGTAGATGGCGGGGAAGTGACCACGGATCATTCCTCCGTGACTGTGGCGGTGACAGTGACCAACACCGGGGACAGACCCGGAAAAGAGGTGGCACAGGTTTATGCCTCCTGCCCTCAGGAGGGAATGGCAAAGGAATACCGCAGATTGTGCGGGTTTGCCAAGACGCCGCTGCTGGCACCGGGAGAGAGCCGGGAAATGAAGATCACCTTTCCGGTGAAAAACCTGGCGTCTTTTGATGAAACGGCATCGGCCTGGACGCTGGAGAAAGGTCTGTACGGTATCTGGACGGGCAATTCTTCCCGGAATCTGACGCTGACGGGAGCGCTTTCGGTGGAGGAAACCGCGGAAATTGAAAGCGTGAAGCATATCTGCCCGCTGAAGGAAGAGTTAAAAGAGATTGTCAGACCCGGCCGAAAGGCCGCGGCCTGGGAAGCCGGATGGCATCAGGAACTGAAGGAGCGGGGGCTGAACTGCGTGGCGCTGAAAGCGCGGCCGGTAACAAGAGCGCGGATTCCGGAAAATGAACTGGATGAAAAAGCCCGTCATCTGACAGAACAGCTGACGGAAGATCAGATGGTGGCCATGGTGATTGGAGAAATCAGCAAGGGACAGGAGAATGCTCTGGGCTCTGCGGGAATTATGGTGCCGGGCGCGGCGGGAGAAACCAGCAGCGTTCTGGAAGCGGATTTTGATGTTCCCGGAATTCCCATGGCGGACGGTCCTGCCGGACTGCGCCTGACCAAAGAGTATCAGGTAAATCCCGAGAACGGAAGCATTTACAGTCAGGGACTGCTGAGCGCCCTGGAAGGCGGATTTTTCTCGGAAAAAGAGGTGCATGAGCATGCGGATACCTATTATCAGTACTGCACTGCCATTCCCGTGGGAACGCTGCTGGCTCAGACCTGGGATGTGGATCTGATGGAAGAAGTGGGACATGCGGTGGCCCTGGAAATGCAGGAGTTCGGCGTGGCCTGGTGGCTGGCGCCGGGAATGAATATTCACAGGAATCCCCTGTGCGGAAGAAACTTTGAATACTATTCCGAGGATCCGCTGTTGAGCGGCATGATGGCGGCGGCCATGACACGGGGCGTACAGTCTGTGGGCGGCGTGGGAACCACCATCAAGCATTTTGCCTGCAATAATCAGGAGGATAACCGGATGGGATCCAACACGGTGATTTCCGAGAGAACCCTGAGAGAAATCTATTTGAGAGGTTTTGAAATCGCGGTTAAATCCTCCCAGCCCATGGCAATCATGACCTCCTACAATCTGATCAACGGCGTTCACGCGGCCAACTGCAGAGATACCTGTACCACCGCGGCCAGGGAAGAGTGGGATTTCCAGGGAATTATTATGACAGACTGGACCACCACGACGCCGGCAGGCGGAAGCAGTTCCTGGGGATGCATCCACGCCGGGAATGATCTGATTATGCCGGGATGGGACGGCGATGCGAAGGATATCAGGGATGCGCTGGCGGACGGAAGACTGAGCCCGGAAGAACTGAAGGGCTGCGTAAGAAGAATGCTGAAGGTGATTTTCCAGACGCTGGGATATGAGGACAGTGTCAGCTATCTGAAACAGTTCGGGGATCTGAAGCCTTATGTGACGGTGGAAAAATAGAGAGGTTTTTCCTTTTCCCTCTTGCAAATTTTCATTTTTCCTGTAAAATAGTAGACGATTGCTCCGGGAAGGTACGGACCGTGCGCCCGGAGCAGCGGATACTTTTGAAAATTTCAGCAAAAAAGTGAAGAGGATTGAAAAAGCATGATTGCAGCAAACAATGTTACTTTACGAATCGGGAAAAAAGCACTTTTTGAGGATGTAAATATCAAATTTACGGAAGGAAACTGCTACGGCTTAATCGGGGCCAACGGAGCGGGAAAGTCCACGTTCCTGAAGATTCTTTCCGGTCAGCTGGAGACCACCAGCGGCGATGTGACCATTACGCCGGGCCAGCGTCTTTCCTTCCTGCAGCAGGATCATTTCAAATATGACGCGTACAATGTACTGGATACCGTGATCATGGGGAATGCCCGGCTGTATGAGATCATGAAAGAAAAAGACGCCATCTACGCCAAGGAAAATTTCACGGAGGAGGACGGCATCCGTGCCAGTGAGCTGGAGGGCGAATTCGCCGAGATGGACGGCTGGAACGCGGAGTCCGATGCAGAGCAGCTTCTGAATGGTCTTGGAATTCCCACCGAGCTCCACTACTCCCAGATGGCAGACCTCAACGGCAGCGAGAAGGTTAAGGTGCTTCTGGCCCAGGCCCTGTTTGGAAATCCGGACATTCTGCTGCTGGATGAGCCGACCAACCACCTGGATCTGGACGCCATCGCATGGCTGGAAGAGTTCCTGATCAATTTTGAGAATACGGTGATTGTGGTTTCCCATGACCGTTATTTCCTTAATAAAGTCTGTACTCATATCGCCGATATTGATTACGGGAAGATCCAGCTGTACGCCGGCAACTATGATTTCTGGTTTGAATCCAGCCAGCTGCTGGTAAAACAGATGAAGGAAGCCAACAAGAAGAAGGAAGAGAAAATCAAGGAGCTGCAGGAATTTATTTCCCGGTTCAGCGCCAACGCCTCCAAATCCCGTCAGGCCACTTCCAGAAAGAAAGCTCTGGAGAAGATTCAGCTGGAGGAGATCCGTCCTTCCAGCAGAAAATATCCGTATATTGATTTCCGTCCCAACCGGGAGATCGGAAACGAAGTGCTGATGGTGGAAAACCTCAGCAAGACCATTGACGGCGTGAAAATTCTTGACAATATTTCCTTTACGCTGGGAAGAGAAGACAAGGTAGCTTTTGTGGGCGGCAATGAGCTGGCGAAGACCACGCTGTTCCGGATTCTGATGGGAGAGCTGGAGCCGGATTCCGGCAATTATAAATGGGGCGTTACCACTTCCCAGGCGTATTTTCCAAAGGACAGTACACAGGAATTTGACAACGACCTGACTATCGCCGACTGGCTGACCCAGTATTCGGAGATCAAGGATGTGACTTACGTCCGCGGTTTCCTGGGAAGAATGCTGTTTGCCGGTGAGGACGGCGTGAAGAAGGTAAAGGTACTCTCCGGAGGAGAGAAGGTGCGCTGCCTTCTGTCCAAGATGATGATTTCCGGCGCCAATGTGCTGATTCTGGATGAACCCACCAACCATCTGGATATGGAGTCCATTACAGCGCTGAACAACGGGCTGATCAAGTTCCCGGGTGTGCTGCTGTTCGCTTCCCATGATCATCAGTTTGTGGAGACCACGGCCAACCGGATTATGGAGATTATGCCGGGCGGCGCGCTGATTGACAAGATCACCACCTACGATGAATATCTGGCCAGCGATGAGATGGCAAGAAAGCGTCAGGTGTATCTGATGGAAGAAGAAGATAACTGATAAAAGAAAAACTGCAGGCGGCCGTCCGGCCGCGAAAAAAGCACAGGGGATCTGTGCCGGAAAAAAGGATCCGGCACAGATCCCCTGCATGCATTTTTGGAGAATTGAAAAAACGTTCATATGTTCAGAACTGAAAAGGAAGGTGATAGTTTATGACACAATGGTTGAATCTGCTGGCGGAAATGATTCGGCAGAATCTCTGGATTGCGCCCCTGCTCTGTGTGGCGGCCGGCGTGATCACATCCTTTACCCCCTGTTCTCTGTCCAGTATTCCCATGATTATCGCGTATATCAGCGGGTCGGCGAGACAGGATACAAAGAAAGCCTTCCGGCTGTCTCTGACCATGGCGGCAGGGCTTTCCGTAACATTCATAGTATTTGGATCGCTGGCCTCTGTGATCGGACATTTCATGCATGAGATCGGAAAATGGTGGTATGTGTTTCTTGGACTGGTGATGGTGCTGATGGCGCTGCAGATCTGGGGGGTGATCCACCTGATTCCCGAGCACTTCGGTCCGGGAGGGAAACAGCAGAAGGAGCCGTGTGGGTGCGGACATGCGCACAGTCACGACGAGGCGGACTGCGGTTGTTCCGACGAGATCCGGCTGCCCCAAAAAGGGAGAAAGGGATATCTGGGAGCTTTTACCGCCGGTATTCTCAGCGGAGCCTTTGCCTCCCACTGCGCCACACCGGTGATGATCGCTCTGCAGGCCATTGCCGCCCAGTCCGGCAGTACCCTGTGGGGAATTTTTCTTCTGGCACTGTACGCGGTGGGACACAGCTTTCTGCTGATTGCCGCGGGAACCAGCTACAGTATGGTGGAAAAGTGGATGTATGATCCCAAATACGAAAAGATCAGCACCGTGCTGAGGAAAATCATGGGAGCGGTGATTCTGTGCATCGGATTTGCCATGATTTATCTGGCCTTTTTTTACGAGGCATGAGACGTCCGGCTTTCCGGAGCGGAAAAGAATTAAATGGAAAGGAGCCCTGCAGGGCTCCTTTCATCTGGATGGCGGATCAGGCTTTGAAATTTCGGCAGGTTTCTTCCAGAAGATGGAAAAACTGTTCCGCGTGGTAGCCGTCGTTGACGGCATGGTGGAATTCCACCGTTACCGGCATTTTTACACGGCCGTCCACAGAATGGTATTTTCCCACCATCACGAAGGGAATATAGCTGATGTTGGCGGTGCCATAGCCGGTGAAAGCATCCGGTTTGGAGTATGCCAGACCGGAAAATACGGTATTGGGCATGATGGAAATATGTACGTTGTCCATGGCGCCGCTTTTGTCGAAATACAGGCTGTCCCCCGCTTCTGCCAGTGCCTTGTCCCGGAGGAAATCCTCATAAAATGTGGAAAAATCCGGATTGTACAGTGTTCTCTGGTGGGTAAACAGATGGTTGGAAGCCGTCCGCATCACGGTGTAATGCGCGTTTACCTGATCCCAGTAGCCCACCTTGTCGTACATCCGGCAGTACCGGTAGCACACATCGGAATTGACGGTCCTGGTGATGCAGTAGCAGATAGAGGGATAGAATTTTCGGTGATTCTGGTGAATGGCATCCAGAAATTCCGTGATATCAATCTCTACGGTCATACAGTAGAGATAGCCGTGAAAATGCTCGTAAATCTCTGCCCTATCCCAGCTTTCATAATCAATCAGATGAAACATCGGCAAATCCTCCTGTTTACAGCAGCGCGCCTGCCTCCTCGTCCACTACGATGGTGACGTCCGGATGCAGCTGCAGGATGGAAGCGGGAACCTGAGGAAGAATGGGGCCGCAGAAGGCTTTTTTTACAATCTCGGCTTTATCTTTTCCGCTGGCCACCAGCAGGATTTTCTTCGCTTTCATGATGGTTCCGATTCCCATGGTATAGGCCTGTGTGGGAACATCTTCGATTTTTTCAAAGAAGCGGGCATTGGCTTTTATGGTGCTCTCGGTCAGATCCACGCAGTGGGTGGCTTTCGGAAATTCATCGGCGGGCTCATTGAATCCGATATGTCCGTTGTGGCCCAGGCCCAGAAGCTGAAGATCGATACCGCCCATGTTCTCCACCACGGCCTCATAGTCGTCGCAGGCCTTTTTTGCGTCCGGTTCTGTGCCGTCGGGAACATGGGTGTTCTCCAGCGGAATGTTTACCTGGCCGAACAGATTGTGCATCATAAAGTAGTAATAACTCTGATCGTTGTCGTGGGTCAGTCCCCGGTATTCATCCAGGTTGACGGTCTTTACGCCGGAAAAATCCAGATCACCTTTCTGATACCGCTCCACCAGTACTTTGTATGTCCCGATGGGCGTGGATCCGGTGGCCAGTCCCAGCACACAGTCCGGTTTTGCGATCACCTGAGCGGAAATAATGTTGGCGGCCTTACGGCTCATGTCCTGATAATCTTTGGTCTTGATAATTCTCATAATTGCAGTCCCCCTTGCATAATGAATGGTTGAGCCGGACGGGATGTCCGGCAGCCCGTGGGCGTATTTTTTGCGACAGCAGCGTCAAACGGCGGTGCTGTTACGACTTCCGGCTGTTCAGTCGGCAAGCGCCTTGATGGAAGATGAATATTCCGAAGGCGTCATCCCCGTCACTTTTTTAAACTGGCGGGAAAAGTAGTGGATGGAAGTATAGCCCAGGTAATCCGCAATCTGAGTAAAATTCATCTCATTGCTGCGGATCAGTTCCTTGGCCGCTGAAATTTTCATGCTGCAGAAATAGTCGATAACTCCGCACTGCTGACGGGTACGGAAAATTTTCTGCAGATGGGATCTCCCGATCAGATTGTCCTCGCAGATCTGCTCGATGGAAACCTTTTCCCGCAGATGCGCTTCCAGATAGTCCAGAATACGGTGATAGGTTTCCAGATCGCTGCGCAGCTTGTTGGTCTTTGTCAGCTGATGGGAGGCCTCTGGCTTCAGCTGTTTTCTCAGAAGCCCGATCAGCAGCTGCTCCAGACAGTTTTTGATCAGCTGTTCGGAACCGAAGGAAGCGGGAGTGGCCCGTTCCATCCTGGTCAGATAAGGGTTGTCAAAGGGCGGAAGGAAAGCCTCGCGGGCTTCCGACAGAATTCTGGCCAGCAGCTGTCTCTCTTCCTCTCCGATGGTCCACAGGGCATTTTCAAAAAAACGCATGGCATCCGACCGGCAGGTAAAGGAAATAACCACCAGATTGGGTGCCGACTGCCCGGTTGCCTTAACATTATGAAATTCATTGGGCTTGTGGAAGATGATATCTCCTTTTTTCAGCACATACGTTTCCTGTCCGGCGCGGACTTGTACTTCCCCTTTGTCCACGCAGAGAAAATCCCAGAAATCATGGGCTTCTCCCTCAAAGGAAAAATCATTTCTGTATTCAAAATAATGAACAGTAATGATTTCCTCCACGTCCAGATCAACCGACAGACGGATCGGACAGTATGCCATGAGACCACCCCCTTTACATCCTCCCTACAGTATACTACCAAACCCTGTGTATGAAAAGGGGGAAAATAAAGAAAAAACGGACGATTGTGCAAATAACATCGGATATAATATAAATATTTTTGAAGAATCAGGGCTTATAATGAAAACACAAAAAAGAGACAAAACAGTTGGCAAAGCGTTTGAAATCCTTTATTATGAAAGCAGCAGACAAACGGACCACGGCTTTGGAAAAGCGGGAGAGCTCCTGAAAGCGGCGGTCTTCAATCAGGGAGGAAAAGCAGATGAAAAAACCAGTGTTAGTAATTATGGCAGCAGGAATGGGAAGCCGTTACGGCGGACTGAAACAGATCGATCCGGTGGATCCGCAGGGACACATTATCATGGATTTTTCCCTGTATGACGCGAAAAAAGCCGGATTTGAAAAAGTGGTGTTTATCATCAAAAAAGAGAATGAGAAAGATTTCCGGGAGAGAATCGGAGACCGGATTAGCAAAATTATGGATGTCTCCTATGTATTCCAGGATCTGAAGAATATTCCGGAGGGATATCAGGTGCCGGAGGGCCGGGTGAAGCCCTGGGGAACCGGCCATGCGGTGCTGAGCTGTCTGGGCTGCGTGGACGCTCCTTTCGCGGTGATCAACGCTGATGACTATTACGGAAGCCATGCCTTTCAGGTGATCTATGATTTCCTTACCACCCATCAGGATGATGAGAAGTATCATTATACCATGGTGGGATATATTCTGGAAAACACCCTTACGGAGAATGGCCATGTGGCCAGAGGAGTGTGTGAGACGGATGAAAACGGCTATCTGGTGGATATCCATGAGAGAACGCACATTGAACGCAGAGGCGATGTGACCGCCTATACGGAAGACGACGGGGCCACCTGGACGGAGATTCCGGCGGGCAGCACCGTGTCCATGAACATGTGGGGATTTACGGAAAGCATACTGACAGAGCTCAGGGACCGTTTTGAGGCCTTCCTGAAAGATGCGCTGAAGACGAACCCGCTGAAAGGCGAGTATTTCCTTCCCTTTGTGGTGGATGAACTTCTGAAAGAGGGAAAGGCAGACGTGAAGGTCTTAAAATCCACAGACAGATGGTACGGCGTTACTTATAAAGAAGACAAACCGGTGGTAGAGGCCGCTATCCGCAGACTGAAGGCGGAGGGGCTGTATCCGGAGAATTTATGGGGGTAAAACAGAGATGGCTGGATTTGAACATTATCAGGTGATTGAAAAGTTTCCGCTCAAGGGCGAGCTTCTGGAGGCGGTGCCCTACGGAAGCGGCCATATCAATGATACTTACCGGCTGACTTTCCGGGAGGACGGAAAGGAAGTGCAGTATATTCTGCAGCGGATTAACAGCGAGATTTTCCGCGATCAGGACCAGCTGATGGAGAATATCGAGCGGGTAACCAGTTTCATCGCCAAAAAGATCCGCAAACAGGGAGGAAATCCCGACCGGGAGACACTGCAGGT